>Ga0209482_1000010_pt1 | contig 186168 bp, 181 predicted proteins | sample CoawatmetaG10DNA_FD_187512 | JGI IMG/M metagenome (GOLD analysis project Ga0209482, IMG submission 187512) | Marine microbial communities from the West Antarctic Peninsula - Coastal water metaG104-DNA (SPAdes) (version 2) | ecosystem: Environmental > Aquatic > Marine > Coastal ...
GGCTGCGCCATGGCGGGATCGGGTGCCGGCATCGGCGCTGGCGTGGTCTGGGCCAGAGTCGGCGTCGCGACGGCGGCGGCGAGCGCCGCGATCATCATGAGCTTCATGCGGGGTCTCCTGCAAACGGGCAGCAATCTGTGCTGCTCGTCCGGTCCAACGCACATTCCCCCGCATGGCTCCCGATTTTCTTTACGCTCCCGAATCGAGCGCGTAACCCGCCGATCGCACGGTGCGGATGATGTCGGGCCGGTCGCCGCGATTGATCGCCTTGCGCAGGCGGCGGATGTGGACGTCGACCGTGCGGCTTTCGATGTCGCTGTCATGCCCCCATACCGCATCGAGCAAACGCTCGCGCGAGAACACCCAGCCCGGATGCTCGAGGAAATGCTTGAGCAAGCGGAATTCGGTCGGCCCCAGCGGAATGACCTCACCCGAGCGGCGCACCTTGTGGCCGACGGTATCCATCTCGATGTCGGAATAGGTCAGTTGCTCGCCCGCCAGGGCAGGGCGCACGCGCCGCAGCACCGCCCCGACCCGCGCGACCAGTTCGCGCGGGGAGAAGGGCTTGGTGACATAATCGTCGGCACCCGTCTCCAGCCCGCGCACCCGGTCTTCTTCCTCGCCACGGGCCGTCAGCATGATGATCGGCACGTTCGCCGTCTCGGGCATGCGGCGCAGGCGGCGGCACACTTCGATGCCCGACAGCCCCTCGACCATCCAGTCGAGCAGGACGATATCGGGGGTATTCTCCTTGGCGAGCAGCAGCGCTTCCTCGCCATCGGGGGTCTGCGCGATTTCGAAATCCTCGCGCTTGAAATGCCAGATCAGCAGTTCGGCGAGCGCGGCATCGTCTTCTACCAGCAACATCTTGGCGCGGGCCATATCGTTTACTCCGTTACGAGGTAGGGATGTCGCCGCGGTCGCGTTCGGCCATGTGCGTGCCGGTTGCGGCGAAATAGATCATCTCGGCGATGTTGGTGGCATGGTCACCGACACGTTCGAGATTTTTGGCGATGAACAGCAATTGCGCGACCTGACCGATCGTCTTGGGGTTTTCCATCATGTGCGTCACCAGCACGCGGAACAGGCTGTTGTAGAAATCGTCGACCTGCCGGTCGCGGTCGCACACTTCGACCGCCGCCGTCGCATCGCGCGCGGCGAAGGCATCGAGCGCGTCATGCACCATCTGCACCGCCAGCGCCGACATGGCGGGCAACACCGAAAGCGGCTCGATCTCGCCATGGCTTTCGATCATCGGAACGCGCTTGGCGATATTCTTGGCGTAATCGCCGATCCGTTCGACCACACCGGCGATCTTCAGCGCAGCGACGACTTCGCGCAGATCATCGGCGAGCGGCGCGCGCAACGCGATGATCCGCACCGCGAGCTGTTCGACTTCGATCTGCAGCGCGTCGATGCGCTTATCGCCTGCGACAATCTCGCGCGCGCCTTCCAGGTCATGACGGCGCAGCGCTTCCATCGCAGCCGCGATGGCATGTTCCGCCAGCCCGCCCATTTGCGCGATCAACCCGCGCAATTGGCCAATATCTTCGTCGAAGGCTTTCACCGTATGATCGTTCAAGGGCATGGTCCTGCGTTCAGCCGTAGCGGCCAGTGATGTAATCCTTGGTGCGCTCCTGCCGAGGATTGGTGAAGATGTCCGAGGTCGCGCCATATTCGACCAGCGTGCCCAGGTGGAAAAAGGCGGTGCGCTGCGACACGCGGGCCGCTTGCTGCATGTTATGCGTGACGATCACGATGGCGTAGCGGCCCTTGAGCTCGTGGATCAGTTCCTCGATCTTGGCGGTCGCGATCGGGTCGAGTGCCGAACAGGGCTCGTCCATCAGGATCACCTCGGGGTCGACTGCGATCGCGCGGGCGATGCACAGCCGTTGCTGCTGACCGCCGGACAGCGCGGTCCCGCTTTCGGTCAGGCGATCCTTGACCTCGTCCCACAAGCCGGCACGGCGCAGCGATTTCTCGACGATCTCGGCCAGCTGCGGTTTGTTGGCGGCAAGGCCGTGAATGCGCGGACCATAGGCCACGTTTTCGAAGATCGATTTGGGGAAGGGGTTGGGCTTCTGGAACACCATGCCGACGCGCGCGCGGAGCTGCACCACGTCCATGTCGGGCGAATAGATATTCTCGCCATCGAGCGTGATGTCGCCTTCGACCTTTGCCCCGGCAATCGTGTCGTTCATGCGGTTCAGCGTGCGCAAAAAGGTCGACTTGCCACACCCCGACGGGCCGATCAGCGCGGTGACGTGATCCTGCCCGAAGTCGAGCGACACGTCGGCAATCGCTTGTTTCGCGCCATACCAGACGTTGACGTGCTGCGCGGAGATTTTGGATTGGTTGGGGATGCTCACCAGCGGGTCTCGAATTTGTTGCGGAGGTAAATCGCGAAGCTGTTCATCGCGAGCAGGAAGACGAGCAGCACGATGATCGCGGCGCTGGTCTTTTCGACAAAGCCGCGGTCGATCTGGTCGGACCACAAGAAGATCTGCACGGGCAGGACGGTGGCGGGGTCGGTCAGCCGCGCGGGCGGCGAGGCGATGAAGGCGCGCATCCCGATCATCAGCAGCGGGGCCGTTTCACCGAGCGCGCGCGCCATGCCGATGATCGTGCCGGTGAGGATGCCGGGCAAGGCAAGCGGCAGGACATGGTGGAACACCACCTGGATCGGGCTTGCGCCAATCCCCAATGCGGCATCGCGGATCGACGGCGGCACCGCCTTGATCGCGTTGCGTCCGGCGATGACGATGACCGGCATCGTCATCAGCGCAAGGGTCAGCCCGCCGACGATCGAGGCCGAACGCGGCATACCAAAGGTTCCGAGGAACACCGCCAGCCCGAGCAGACCGAAGATGATCGAGGGCACCGCCGCGAGGTTGTTGATCGACACCTCGATCAAATCGGTCCAGCGATTCCGTGGGGCATATTCCTCGAGATAGAGCGCGGAGAGGACGCCGATCGGAAAGGCGATCAGCAGCGTCACCAGCATCGTGAACAGCGATCCCTTGAACGCCCCCCAGATCCCCGCCCGGGTCGGATCATTGGAATCGGACGCGGTGAGGAAGGGGAGGTTGAACCCGGTCGAAATCGCGCCGGCTGCCTGCAATTTGGTGACGATCGCTTCGGCGGCGGGGTCCCCCTGTCGCTTGGCGGCGACATCGATCGTGTCGGCAGCGGGCACCCACACGATGCTGCGCCCGCGCAGGATCGCGGGGTCGCGTTTCACCGCTTCGCGGACGTTGAGCCAGGCACCGTCCGACAGCCACTTGTCCCCGTCTTTGCCAAAGGCGGTGATCGCGGCGGCGTCGGTCGCACGCTCGATCCCGGCACCGGCCAGCGCCAGGTCCGCACCCGGCCCGTGCAGCCGGGCCGGATCGAGCATCAGCCCGGCGCTCGGAAAATCGATGGGCAGCGCGATCCGCGTTTGCAGGAAGCCGCTGGCACCGTTCATCACCATCGTCACGAGCAGCACGGCCAGAAACCCGGCGGAGAGGATCACCGCTGCCAGGCCGAGCAGCCGAAAGCGTTGCTCGGCCCCATAGCGGCGGCGGATGCGCCGCTGCATCTCTGGGGTACGCCAATCCGTCGGCACGCGGTCAGGGGTGGAGGATGTCGGCGGGGCGACGGCGATGTCACTCATAAGCTTCGCGATACCGTTTCACGACCGTCAGCGCGACGATGTTGAGGAGCAGGGTGATGATGAACAGCGTCAGCCCGAGCGCGAAGGCGGCGAGCGTCTTGGGGCTGTCAAACTCGGCTTCGCCAGTGAGCAAGTCGACGATTTGCTTGGTCACCGTGGTCGCGCTGGCAAAGGGGTTGAGCGTCAGCGTGGCGACGCCCGAGGCGGCCATCACCACGATCATCGTTTCGCCGACCGCGCGGCTGACCGCGAGCAGCACGCCGCCGACCACGCCGGGCAGCGCCGCCGGGAGCAACACCCGCTGGATCGTTTCCGACGCGGTCGCGCCCATCGCCAGGCTGCCGTCGCGCATCGCGTCGGGCACGGCGGCAAGCGAATCGTCGGCCATGGAGGAGACGAACGGGATGATCATCACCCCCATCACCAGCCCGGCGGCGAGCGCGCTTTCCGAACTCGCCCAGGTAATGCCAATCGACACCGCGAAATCGCGCACCGCCGGGGCCACGGTCAGCGCGGCGAAATAGCCGTAGACCACGGTCGGAACGCCCGCCAGCACCTCAAGGATCGGCTTCATCCAGCGGCGCGCGGTGGGGGTGGCATATTGGGTGAGGTAGACCGCACTCATCAGCCCGAACGGGATCGCCACCAGCATCGCGATCACCGCGCCGATGAAGAATGTGCCCCAGAACAGTGGCACCGCCCCCAGCGTCTTGCCCGGATCGGCGGGGTCGATCACCTGCGGGCTCCAATGCGTGCCGAACAGGAAGTCCCCGATCGGTACGATATTGAAAAAGCGCCAGGATTCGAACAGGAGCGAGGCGACGATGCCCATCGTCGTCAGGATGGCGATCAGCGAGGCGGCCAGCAGCCCCGCCATCATCAACCGTTCGATCTTGGTGCGCGCGCGAAAATCCGGGCGCACGCGGGTATAGGCGAAACCGCCGGTGGCGAAGCTCAGCAACAGGGCAATGGCAGCGCCAATCCAGTCATTGCGCGTCTGCGCCGCCGCGTAAGCCGGGGCGAGCTTCTTCGACAGGGGATTGAACGCGCCAAAGCTGTTTCCGGAGGCGAGGCTACGCGCCTCCGACAAAATGGCCGCGCGGTTGAAGCCCTGTGGCGGCAATTGCGCAGCCGCGGGGTCGTGCAGCACACGGTCGGTAACCAAGGCCGGCGACGTTGCCGACCACACGCAGAGAAACAAGGCAGCGGGGAGGACCGTCCATAAGGCGACGTATCCGCCGAAATGCGAAGGCAGCGAGCTGAAGCGCGCGGTACTGCCACGGCGAAAGCTGACGGCGCGCAACCGCGCCGTCAGCCAGCCGATGAGGCCGAGCCCGGCGATGACCAGGAAAAGAGCGAGCATGGACAAAGCGAGGGTTCGACTTCGCGTAAGAGTGTTGGACTAGAGCAGCTTCTTCGGGTCGAGCAGGGTCTCGTCCTTCAGGATTTGCGCGCTGCGCTTGCGGACGTCGTCTGGAGCCGCAATCAGGCCCTTGGCGACGAGCGGACCCTTGGGATCCCACGAGGTTGCATAGAGCGCGAGGAAATCGCGCAGGCCCTTGATCGCGCTGAGATGGGCTTGCTTGATATACAGGAACAGCGGACGCGATCCCGGATAGGCCCCGCGTGCGATCGTCTCATAGGTCGGCTCGACCCCGTTGATCGGAACGCCGTTCAGCTTGTCCTTATTCTCTTCGAGATAGGAATAGCCGAAGATGCCGATCGCATTGGGGTTGGACTGCAATTTCTGCACGATCAGATTGTCATTCTCGCCCGCATCGACATAGGCACCGTCTTCGCGGATTGCGGTGCAGCCCTTGGCATAGGCCGCCGGATCCTTGTCCTTATGATCGGCCAGTGACGGATTGATCGCGTCGCAGCCCTTGGCCAGGATCAGTTCGGCCAGCGCATCGCGCGTGCCGCTGGTCGAGGGCGGACCATAGACCTGGATCGGCACCGCCGGCAGCGACGGATTGACATCCTTCCACGTCTTGGCGGTGTTCTTCTGGCCCATCGGCGAGGCGGCGAGCGCCTTGTAGATGTCGACGGCCGTCAGTTGCAGCTTGGGGCCGGATTTGGATTCGGCGAAGGCGATACCGTCAAGGCCGATCTGCACCTCGATGATGTCGCTGACGCCATTGTCCTTGCAAGTGTTGTATTCGCTGGCCTTCATCCGGCGCGACGCGTCCTCGATGTCGGGATGCGCCGCACCGACGCCGGCGCAAAACAGCTTCATGCCGGCACCCGTACCGGTCGACTCGATCGCGGGAGACTTGGTGCCCGGCGTCTTGTTGACGAACTGTTCCGCAACAATCGTCGTGAACGGAAAGACCGTTGACGACCCGACCACCGTGATGTGGTCGCGCGAGCCCGCGCCGCCGCCATTCGCCTGATCCTGACAGCCCGCCAGCGTCAGCGCTGCAGCACTCGTGGCAAGAGCGAGTATCGCACATTTCCTGATCATGGAATCTCCCCTCGGGCACTGGACGGCCCCGGACTCGGGCTACCACGGCGACCGGCTGCCTGTGTGACATTGACGTTACCGTTTGATGACAGTGGTCTTGGAGTCGGACGTGGACGCCGTTTTGGCCTGATAGGTCTGAACGTGCGCGGGCAGCATGACCGTGACGGTCGTGCCTTTGCCCAAGGTGCTGGTGACGTCGAACCGGCCGCGATGGCGTTCGATGATGTGCTTGACGATGGCGAGACCAAGCCCGGTGCCACCCGCTGCGCGACTGCGGCCCGGATCGACGCGGTAAAACCGTTCGGTCAACCGCGGAAGATGCTCGGGGGCGATCCCGTCGCCTTCGTCGCCGACACTGATGCGCACCGTGCCCGCCGCATCGCGCCACAATTTCACGGTGATCGGCGACCCTGGCCGCCCATATTTCATGGCATTGCCGATCAGATTGTGGAGCACCTGGCTCAATTGGGCGCGGTCGCCCGCGACCGGGGGGACGCCAAGGTCGATATCGGTGACAATGTCGCCGCTGCGTTTGTCCTGCGCATCCAGCAATTCGGAGCGGACCTCGCTGATCAACGCGCCCAGATCGACCGCCCGATCGGGCAAGCGGTATTTTTCGGCCTCGATCCTGCTGAGCGAAATGAGATCCTCGACCAGGCGCTGCATACGGCGCGCTTCGTCGAACATGATCTTCAGGAACCGACCGCGAACCTGCGCATCCTCGCCCGCTTTGTCGTCGCCCAGCGTCTCGATATAGCCGAGGATCGACGCGAGCGGGGTGCGCAGTTCGTGGCTGGCATTGGCCACGAAGTCGACTCGCATCCGTTCGGCGGCATAGTTGCCGGTCTGGTCGACCAGTTGGACGATCCGTTGCCCACCGCTGGCGCGGGTGACGTGCATTTCCCAATGCTGGTCCTTCGTGCCCAGCCCGACCAGGTTGATCGGCCCTTGCGGAACCCCGGTGGTGGGGCTGGCCAGGCGCTCTGCCGCACCGGGGTGGCGGATGGCGACACGGACGTCCTCGCCGACAATATGCTTGCCGAGCAGCGCCAGGGCGACCGTGTTGGCGTGAGTGACGCGCCCGTCCGCCACGATCAGCACGGGTTGCACGATCGCCTGGATGATCTCTTGCACGTCCGGGGGGCTGGGCTGGCGCACGCTTTCGACCGGGCGCAGCATTTCGATCGGGCCGTCGCCGGTGCCCGTTGCCGCCAACGCTGCGGCGATGCCACCGACCAGCGTGATGATCGCGGGCTGCAGATCCCAATCGAGCAAAAAGACCGCGATCGCCGCCACGACCACGAGGGCGATGGCAGTAATCGTTCGAGAGCCGAAACCTTGGAGCATGCGCCGCGCCTTAGCCTAAAGATCGTTAACCCCGATAGCCTTGCTTGCCAGCCTTTTGCGAATGTGAAAGGGCTAGTGCAATGAACGACGATACGCCTGAACTTCCGAACACCACGCGCCGTCGGGCGTTGATGCTTGGCGCGGTCGGCGCGGCGGCGGTGGTGTCGATCCGCCCGGCGCTGGCGTCGACAGCGGCATCGATTTCGACCTGTGAGATTCCGGTCCCGGATTCGGGGCGCGCGGGCAGCTATATCGCCGCCGACGGGACGGTGGTGCCCGCCGGCACGCGGGGTGCGTTCGCGCCGCCTGGCCGACCGTTCAAAGGCGAAGAGGTCAAGACCGCGCTGGCGGGCGGTCAATTGCCCGGCACCAATTACGAGCAGAGCCGCGCCTACACCAATTACATCCGGCGGCTGCAATCGGGGACGAGTGGGTTCACGTGCTTCGCATCGCTGCAAATGCCGCGCGGCTGACGCCGTGGACGATTCCCGTGGCGATATCGTGTATCGCATGGCGCGGCCGGAAACGCTGAAGATCACGCACCTCGACAGCTTCACCGCAGTGTTTCACCGCGCGTCGGGCATCACGCATTTGGTCACGTCGCCCGTACCGGAGATTCTCGCGGCCTTGGGCGAAGCGGGGATGCGGCGGGTCGATTTGATGGCGCGCTTGTCGGTGGATTATCTGCTGGGCGATGCCGACGAAGCGGCGTTGGACGCGCGGCTCGACGAACTGGTGGCAGCCGGTCTGGTCGCGGTCGCATGAGGCATGTGTTTCAGGTGCGGATCGGCCCGGTCGGTTTTCGCATCGGCTCGGACTGGCGCGCGCCCATCGCGCAGCTCGAAGCGCTCTATGCCGCTTATCCCAAGCCTGTGGACGGTGTGCCCGATTTCACCGTGCGCCTGTTCGCGGCGCGGCCGTGGCGGCGGATCGTGCGGCCAGCGGTGATGATTGGCGGCGATTATGTTCTGCCCGAGGCGGCACCGCTTCCGCTCGCGCAAGGGCTGCTCGCCGCCGAAATGGGGATGAATTTGCAGATGGCGCTGGGCCAGCGCCATTTCCTGCTGCTCCACGCTGCCGTGGTGGAGCGCGACGGGCAGGCGCTGATCCTCACCGGCGTATCGGGTGCGGGCAAATCGACCTTGGCGGCGTTGCTGTCGCTGCGGGGCTGGCGCTTGATGGGCGACGAATTCGCCTTGCTCGATCCCGCGACTGGCTTGCTGCACGCGTTTCCCCGGCTGGTGAGCCTCAAGAACGCCAGCGTCGCAACCGTCGCTGCCGAAGTGCCGGTCGATCGGCTCGGGCCGGTGCTGGAAGGCACACCCAAGGGCACTATCCGCCATCTTGTTCCCGATGTGGCGGCACTGGCGGGGATGGATGTTCCGGCGAAACCCGCGCTGATCCTGTTCCCCAGCTTCGGCTACGAATCGGCGACGCGCGATGTGGCGCAAAGCGAAGTGTTCGTGCGCCTCACCCAGGCCTCGACCAACTATGTCGCAATGGGTGAGCGCGGTTTCGATGCGCTGACCGCGCTGGTGCAGGGCGTGCCTGCGCGCGCGATTGACTATCCCGATACCGATGGCGCGATCGCGCTGGTGGAGGCGGCATGGGCCGCGCGCTAGACGGCTGGCTGCTGGCACAGACGCTGCGCGATCCTGGTGGCACGGTGGCGCTGGGTGCGGAGGCATGGACTGCCTTGCTCGCCATTGCCCGCGCCGAACAGATGATCGGGACGCTGGCATGGCGGCTCAATGGCCTGACGGTGCCGCCATCGGTCGCGCGTATCCTCGTCGACGCGCGGGCGTCCGCCGAACAAGGGCGGGTGGCGGCTTTGTGGGAGGCGGAGGCGGCGCGGCGCGTGCTGGTGCCGCTCGGCGTGCGTGTCGTTCTGCTCAAGGGCACCGCTTTTGTCGCGGCGGGCTTGCACGCGGGGCAGGGGCGCTCGATCGGCGATCTCGACATTCTCGTGCCGCGCGCGGCGCTGGATGCGGTCGAGGCGGCGCTGCTCGAGGCTGGCTGGGAATGGGTAAAGCCCGATCCCTATGACGATGCCTATTACCGGCAATGGATGCACGAACTCCCCCCCCTCATCCACCGCGACCGTGACCGGATGATCGACGTCCACCACACCATCCTACCGCTGACCACGCGGATTACCCCGGATGCGGGCGCGCTGCTGGCGGAGGCGGTGGAGCTGAAGCCCGGTCTGTGGGCGCTGTCGCCCAATGATATGCTGGTCCATGCAGCAGCGCACCTGTTCGCCGATGGCGATCTGGCGGGCGGCATGCGCAATTTGTGGGACGTGCACTGCCTGGTCGCCGAGTTCGGCACCGATGGCCTCGCCGGACGGGCGGCGCAGCATGGTCTGTCGCACGAAGTGGCGCGGGCGCTGCGGCTGGCGGCGGCGCTGTATGGCGAGGGCGCGCGATTGACTCCGGCTGACCGTCTCTGTCTCCGCCGCCTCACCGCGCGCGATGGTTGGGGCAGGGCGACGCGGCCCTTTACGCGCATGGCTTTCTACATCCGTTCGCACTGGCTGCGCATGCCACCCGCGATGCTGGCGCGGCACTTGTGGACCAAGTGGCGCAAAGGCTAGGCTCGCCGGGCGGGGCTGACATAGACCGCCCGCAATTGGGGGATAACGGCATGAAGATGTGGCGTTCTTTGGGTTTCGGCCTCGCTTTGGCGGTCGCGGCGTGCTCGACCGGTAAGGATGTCCCCGCGGCAGAGGCGAGCGTTAAGGCCTTTCACGACCGTTTGGGGGCGGGCCAGATCGACGCGATCGTCGCCAGTTCCGGCCCGGAACTCTCGGCTCCCGAGACCAAGCCACGCTTCACGCAATTGCTGGCGGTAGTCGTCAAAAAACTGGGCCAGCCCAAGGCGGCCAAGCAAGTCGGCTGGAACGACCAGGTGACGACGGGCGGGCATTTCATCACCCTCAACTATGCATCTGACTATGCGCGCGGCAAAGCGGCCGAAACCTTCGCTTTTCGTGTGGTGGACGGCAAACCGGTGCTGATTGGCTATAACATCAATTCGGACGCGCTTATCCTCAACTGAGGCTGAGTTTTTCGAGCGTCGGCACCAGCGCGTCGAACGAATCGATCACCGCGTCGGCACCCATCTCCTCGACCGGGTGGAGCAGGAAGCCGAAGCTGACCGCGATCCCGGGGATTTCGGCATTCCTTGCGGCCATGATGTCGTAAATCGAATCGCCGACGAAGGCAGCAGTTCCCCCACCGCAGCGCCGGATCATTTCGTCGATCGGGGCGCGGTTGGGCTTGGACAGGCCGGGGCCCAGCGTGTCGCCCCCGATGATCGTCGCGAACCGTTCGCGCAGGCCGAGATCGTCGAGCAAGCGCAGCGCAAAATCTTCGAACTTGTTGGTGACGATCGCCACCGTCACGCCCATCGCGTCAAGCTGGTCCAGAGCGTCGAGCACGCCGGGGAAGGGCCGCGTGTGGACCGACAGATGCTCCCCATAATAAGCGAGCATGCGCTTGTAGAGCGGACGGAACGTGTCGGGCGTACAGCCGCCGGTCGCCTCCAGCCCCTGCGTCAACATGTGCTTGGCCCCGCCGCCGACCATCGTCTTGATTTGCTCGACGCTCAGTAACGGTCGCCCGGCAAAAGCGAGCGTGTGGTTGACCGCGTCGGTCAGATCGCCGCTGCTATCGACCAGGGTGCCGTCAAGATCGAACCCGACGATGGCGAAGGAATTCTTTGTCATGAGCGATTGCCTGACAGCGTTGCTCTGGAAATGGCAAGAGCGTCGTGGCAGGGCAGTCCGCATGGCCACTGCACCCGCACCGAATATCGCCGCCGTCATCCTCGCTGCCGGCAAGGGCACGCGCATGAAATCGGATCTGCACAAGGTGCTGCATCCAATCGCCGGGCACCCGATGTTGCTGCATCTGGCGTATAGCGTCGCCGCGCTGAAGCCGGAGCGCACCGTCGTCGTGACCGGCGCGGGGCGCGAGCAGGTCGAGGCAGCCGTCGCGCCGCTCGGCATTGTCACGGCATTGCAGGCCGAACAGCTCGGCACCGGCCATGCGGTCGCGCAAGCCGAAGCTGCGCTGGCGGGGTTCGAAGGCGACGTGCTGGTTCTTTATGGCGATGTGCCTTTGGTGTCCTCGGCGACGATGGAGGCGATGGTCGCGCGGCTCCACGCGCCCGATGCGCCCGCCGTGGTGGTGCTCGGCTTCCGCCCCGCCGATCCCGCCGCTTATGGCCGGATCATCGCGGACGAAGCGGGCGTCATCGCCAAGATGGTCGAATATAAGGATGCAAGCGAGGCCGAACGCGCGATTAACCTGTGCAATTCCGGGCTGATGGCGGTGCGCAGCGCCGATCTGTTCGCGCTGCTGGCGCGCGTCGGCAATGATAATGCGGCGGGCGAATATTATCTGCCCGACGTGGTTATGCTCGCCGCCGCCGATGGGCGCGTCTCGGCGGTGATCGAAACGAGCGCGGCGGAAGTCGCCGGAGTCAACAGCCGCGCCGAACTCGCGGTCGTCGAACTGTCCTGGCAACAGGCGCGGCGCACACAGGCGATGGCCGATGGCGCGACGCTGATCGCACCTGAAACCGTCTGGTTCGCCTTTGATACCGTGCTGGGGCGTGATGTCGTAATCGAGCCCAATGTCGTGTTCGGCCCCGGCGTCACCGTCGCCGATGGTGTGGTGATCCACGCTTTCTCCCATATCGAAGGGGCGACGATTGGTGCGGGCGCGGAGGTTGGCCCGTTCGCGCGGTTGCGGCCGGGCGCGGTGCTGGGCGAGCATTCCAAGATCGGCAATTTCGTCGAGATGAAGAAGGCTGTGCTTGGCGTGGGTGCAAAGGCCAGCCACCTGACCTATCTTGGCGATGCCGAGGTCGGACCCGGCGTCAATATCGGCGCAGGCACGATCACCTGCAATTATGATGGCTTTTTCAAATACAAAACGGTTATCGGCGCGGGCGCGTTCATCGGGTCTAACTCGGCGCTGGTCGCCCCGGTCACCATCGGTGCGGGCGCGATCGTCGGGGCAGGCTCGGTGATCACCGGCGATGTTGAGGCCGACGCGCTCGCGCTCGCGCGCGGCAAGCAGGAAGCGCGTCCCGGCTGGGGCAAGCGGTTCCGCGACGCAATGACGGCGAAGAAAGCCGCCACCAAGAAATAGCCCCCAGTCGGGCAACGGAGAGACGAAACTATGTGCGGTATCGTAGGGATTCTCGGCAAGGGCGCGGTTGCGGACCGGTTGCTCGACGGGCTCAAACGGCTCGAATATCGCGGCTACGATTCGGCCGGCATGTGCACCGTGCATGATGGCGAGTTCGATCGCCGCCGCGCGCCGGGCAAGCTCGTCAATCTCGCCGCCGAACTGGCCAAGGATCCGCTGCCGGGCGACAGTGGCATCGCGCACACTCGCTGGGCGACGCACGGCGCGCCGACCGTCGACAACGCTCACCCGCATATCGTCGGCGACGTGGTGCTGGTCCACAACGGCATCATCGAGAATTTCAAGCCGCTGCGCGATGAACTGATCGCCGAGGGGCGGCAGTTCAAGTCGCAGACCGACACCGAAGTCGTCGCCCACCTCATCGACCGTGAGCTGACACGCGGGTTCAAGCCGCGTGAAGCGGTCGCCAACGTCCTCCCGCGCCTGCACGGCGCGTTCGCGCTGGGCGTGATGTTCAAGTCCGAGCCCGATCTGCTGATCGGCGCGCGGCTCGGCGCGCCGCTCACCGTCGGGTACGGCGATGGCGAGAATTTCATCGGTTCGGACGCGCTCGCGCTCGCCCCGCTGACCCAGCGCATCGCCTATCTCGAAGAGGGCGATTGGGCCGTGGTCACGCGCGCAGCGGTGCAGGTCTATGACAAGAATAACGATCCCGTCACGCGCCCGATCGTCAATTCGGGTGCCTCGGGCCAGTTGATGGACAAGGGCAACCACCGCCACTTCATGCTCAAGGAAATTTACGAGCAGCCGGTGGTGGTCGCGCAGACGCTGCGCAGCTACTTGCGGCCCTTGGAAGAGCGCGTGGCGCTGCCTGACATGGAATTCGACCTCGGCTCGGTCGAGCGCGTGGCGATCGTTGCGTGCGGCACGGCATCTTATGTCGGCATGATCGGCAAATATTGGATCGAGCAGCTCGCCCGCGTCCAGGTCGAAGTCGATGTCGCCTCCGAATTCCGCTATCGCGATCCGGTGCTCACCCCCAACATGCTGGGCGTGGTTATCTCGCAATCGGGCGAGACCGCCGATACGCTGGCGGCGCTGCGCCACATGAAGGCGGCGGGGTTGACCACGGCGGGCATCATCAACGTGCCGACCAGTTCGATGGCGCGCGAAGTCGATCTGCTGTTGCCGACCCATGCCGGCCCCGAGATCGGCGTCGCCTCGACCAAGGCCTTCACCTGTCAGCTTGCCGTGATGGCCGCGCTCGCGGTCAACCTCGCCCGGGCCAAGGGGCAACTGACGCCCGAGGCCGAGCGCGACATCGTCCACCACCTGCAGGAAGTGCCGGAGGCGATGAGCCGCGCGATTGCGCATGACGAAGAAATCGCCGCGATGGCCCCCAAGATCGCCGCGGCGCGCGACGTGCTCTATTTGGGCCGCGGGCCGGACTATCCGCTGGCGCTGGAAGGCGCGCTGAAGCTCAAGGAAATCAGCTACATCCATGCTGAAGGCTATGCCTCGGGCGAGATGAAGCACGGGCCGATCGCCTTGATCGATGACACCGTGCCGCTGATCGTGCTCGCGCCCTCCGGCCCGTTGTTCGACAAGACTGTCAGCAACATGCAGGAAGCCCAGGCACGCGGCGCGCTGGTCGTGCTCATCTCGGATGCGGACGGGATTGCGCAGGCAGGCGAAAACACTATTGCAACGATCGAAATGCCCAAGGTTCATCCCATCATTGCCCCGCTCGTCTACGCCGTGCCGGTGCAGTTGCTCGCTTACCATGTCGCCGTTGCCAAAGGCACCGACGTCGATCAGCCCCGCAACCTCGCCAAGTCGGTGACCGTGGAATGACGGCACCGTTGATTGCCGGGGTCGAACTGGGCGGGACCAAGTGCATTTGCGTGCTCGCCAGCGGCCCCGATGATGTGCGCGATCGCGTCCAGATCCCGACCACCACGCCCGAGGAAACGCTTGGTGCTGTGGAAAACGTACTGCGCGGCTGGTCGCACTACGATGCGCTCGGCATCGCCAGTTTCGGCCCCGTCTCGCTCGATCGCACCGCGCCCGATTACGGCTCGATTACCGCGACCACCAAGCCGGGCTGGTCGAACACCGATGTCGGCAAACGGCTCGCCAGCATTGGCCTGGTGCCGACCGGTTTCGACAGCGACGTCAACGGAGCAGCCCTGGGGGAGGGGCGCTGGGGCGCGGCGCAGGATGTCGCCGACCATGCCTATATCACTGTCGGCACAGGGGTTGGCGTCGGCCTGGTGCTGGGCAACGCGCCCGTTGCCGGGCTGACCCATGCTGAACTCGGCCATATCCGCCCGGTTCGTCTGGCAGGCGATAGCTGGGGCGGGAGTTGCCCGTTCCACGGTGATTGTATTGAAGGGCTGGTCTCGGGCACGGCGATCCGCGCCCGTACCGGCGCGGGTGCGGAGACGCTGGCCGAGGATGATCCGGTGTGGGAGGGCGTCGCCCACACGCTCGCGCAATTGTGCCACACGCTGGTGCTGACCGGCATCCCGCGGCGGATCGTGATGGGTGGAGGCGTGATCGTCGGCATTCCGCATTTGCTCCCGATGATCCGCACCCGACTGGAAGCGAGCCTTGGGGGCTATGTGGCGGCGCGCGGGCTGCTGCCGATCGACGCCTATGTCGTGCCGGCCGCGCTGGGCGGCATGGCCGGGCCGCTCGGCGCGATCGAATTGGGCGCGCGCGCCCTCGCTGGGGCCTGATGTCGGTAACGTCGTTTACGGCCCTTTAACCGTGTCCGCTTAGGTCGTTGCAGCGGGCTGTTATGCCCGGTGATTTTGCGACTGGCGGTGCTTACATGCGAATTCTGATCGTCGATGACGAACCGGCCATGCACGATAGCTACCGGCGCAGCTTCGCGCCGGTCGCCGCTGCCACGGGCCTGCTCGATGCAATGGCGGCGGAATTGTTCGGCGACGATGAGGATGCGACCGCGCCGGACGAGGCCGGGCCCGATTTCACGCTGACGCACTGCATGCAGGGGCTGGATGCCGTCGCGGCGGTCGAGGCCGCGATCCGCGACGGGGATCCGTTTGCGGTCGCCTTTATCGACGTACGGATGCCGCCGGGCATCGACGGCAAGGAAACCGCCGTGCGCATCCGCGCGCTCGACCCTAATATCAATCTCGTCATCGTGACCGGCTATTCCGACTTTTCGCCGGTCGAAATCTCCAAGGCGGCGGGGCCGGCCGACAAGATCTTCTACATCGCCAAGCCGTTCGAAGTCGCCGAGGTGACGCAAATGGCGAGCGCGCTGGCGCATCGCTGGCAGGGCGACCGCGAACTGGCCGAAGCGCGCGAAGTGCTCGCGGCGCAAGTCGTGCAGTTGCAGGAGCAGGGCCACGAACTCGCCGCGAATGAAAGCCGTGCGATCCATATGGCGAACCACGATTCGCTGACCGAAGCCCCCAATAGGCTGGCGTTCCGCCGGGCGCTGACCGACCGCGCGCGCACCGATTCGCGCTTTGCGGTGGCGATGGTCGATCTCGATCGTTTTAAGCTGGTCAACGACACGCTCGGCCACCTGGCTGGCGACGAACTGATCCGCAAAATCTGTTCGGTATTGCAGGCCAATGTGCCAGCGGGCGGCATGGTCGCGCGGCTTGGCGGGGACGAATTCGGGCTGATGTTCGATACGCCCGGTGTCCAGGCGGCGGAAATGGATTGTACGCGCGTGCTGAAGGCCTGTTCGGGCACGTTCAAGGTGCTGGGCAATACGGTGCAGGGTGGTGCGTCGATCGGCTTGATCGTGACCGAGGCCGGCGAATCGCGCGACCCGACCGATCTCATGCGCCGCGCCGATTTGGCGCTCAACGACGCCAAGCGCGACGGGCGCGGCGTGGTGCGCGTGTTCGATGAAAGCATGGATGAAAACATCCGCCTCCGCCGCGCGATCGAGGGTGGTCTTTCGCAAGCGATTGCCAAGGGCGAACTGAGCCTCGTTTACCAGCCGATCGTTGGGCGCGAAGCGTTCGAGGTGGTCGGCTTCGAGGCGCTGCTGCGCTGGAACACCGAGGATCACGGGCCGATTTCGCCCGCCGTGTTCATCCCGATCGCCGAGGAATCGAACCTCATTCACGAACTGGGCGATTGGGTGCTGGCCGAATCGCTCAAGGTGCTCGCTGAATGGCCGGGCCAATATGTCTCGGTGAACTTTTCACCGCGTCAGTTCCGCCGCCATAATTTCGTTGGACGGCTGGTCGAGAGCGTACAGCACGCCGGGATCGACCCGCGTCGCGTGCAGATCGAAATTACCGAGACCGCGATTTTCGACGATGCCGATCGCGCTGCCGATACGCTCTACAAGCTGCGCCAGATGGGCTTTCGCATCGCGCTGGATGACTTCGGAACGGGCTATTCGAGCCTGTACAATATCCGCAAATTCGCGCTCGATTGCCTCAAGATCGACCGCAGTTTCATCGACGGCATGGGCCGCGAGCGCGAGAGCGCCGCGATCGTCCATTCGATCATCCACCTGGGCCGCGCGCTCGGGCTTGGTGTGGTTGCCGAAGGCGTCGAGACCGAAACCCAGTTGCAGGCACTGCGGGTTGCGGGCTGCAGCCATATGCAGGGCTATTTCTTCTCGCGTCCGGTCGCGCAAGAGCGCGCGAAAGAGATTGCCGAGGCGCGCTTCATCGCGGTTCCCGGCGTGCTCGACGTGCCGGCCGACATACCCGAGCTGGGTAACGGGACGCACGGATGACGGGCAGCATGATCCGTGCCGCGCGCGGCCGGATCGGACGATGGCGCGGGCGCGGCTCGCTCGGTGTCAAGCTCGTCCTGATCCTGACTGCGGTCGGCCTCGCCGGTTCGCTGGCGCTTACCTTGCTGCTCGCCAGCGTTATTGTCCCGAGCTTCAACCAGCTTGAGGCGAAGTCGATCGATGCCCAGGTCGAGCGGACCCATGCCGCGCTGAGCGATTTCGCGACCAAGGTCGAGAATGCGGTGCGCGATTATGGCGATTGGACCGCAAGCTACACCTATATGGCGCATCCGACGCCGGAATTTGAGCGCGAGAGTTTCTCGACGCTGGCGATGGCCAATCTCAATGTCGATGGCATGGCCTATATCGGCAATGACGGGCGGATCGTGATCGCGCGCTGGCGCGATCTCGCGCGCGGGCTCGACCGGCTCGATCGCCGCGATGCCTTTGCGGCGGCGCTCGTCCGTACCGATTTCAAACGGTTCCTGGGGGCGAAAAGCTCAGGCCATTATTACCTCCGCCTGGGCGATGAACTGGCGGCGATCGGCGTGGCAAAGGTGCGGCGCAGCGACGGCACTGGCGATCCGCACGGCTATGTGGTGATGGCACGGCGGATCACGTCGCGGGCGCTGTCGGAGGTGCTGCAATTGCGCGCCACGATCGATCCCGCCAATGCGCCCGACGCCAACCGGATTGTCGCCGCCAACGCAACGATGCGCATCGCCGTGCCGATCCAGGGCGCGGACGGGCATGCCGTCGCCAGCGCCGCCTTCACCGTGCCGCGCGATGTGTCGGTGCTGGGGCAGCGGATGCTGCTGCTCGCGGTGACCGGGGCGATCGTCTTGCTGCTGGGCGTGTTGGTGATGCTGCGGCGCATGATCACCCGTTTGGTGCTGCGCCCGCTCGCGCGGGTCGAGGGGCACATGCAGATGGTGCGGTCCTCGGGCACGCTGGGATTGCTGCCGGATGAGGCGCGGCGCGACGAAATCGGCTCGCTTGGCAAGAGTTTCAACGCGATGCTGCAGCAATTGAAGGATCTGCGCGAGCAGTTGGAAGTGCAGAGTTTCGCGCTGGGCAAGAGCGAGAGCGCGGTGGCGGTGATGCACAATGTCCGCAACGCGCTCAATCCGATCAGCACGATCCTGAGCCAGGGCATGGCGCAACCAGTCCCGGTCGATCGCGCGGTGCTGGAGCGCGCGGTGGCGGAACTGGCCAAGGACGATCTGCCCGCGCCGCGCCGCGCGAAGTTGATCGCCTTCGTCTCGGCGGCGATCGAAGCGGAAAGCGCGGATCGTGCACACCGTCGCGATCAACTCCAGATCGGGCGCGAGGCGATGAGCCATGTGCTGGAAATCATCGGCGAGCAGCAAAGCGCCGCGCACGAGCGCCCGGCGGTCGAGCCGTGCGACGTCACCGAAATCATTGCCAAGAACGCGACCATCGCGCGCTATTCGGGCAGCGTCTCGATCGCATTCAGCTTTCCGGCCCAGCCCTGTTACGTGCTCGCCAGCCGCATCATCTTGAGCCAGGTGATCGGCAACCTGTTCTCCAACGCCGCCGATGCGATTGCCGCCAAAGGCACCGCCAGCGGTTCGATCTCGGTTTCGATCGAGGAGCAAGGCGACACCGCGCGAATCGCGATTTGCGACGATGGCGAGGGTTTTGCCGCAGATGCGACGCCGACGCTGTTCCAGCGAGGATTTTCGACGCGTCGCCACAAATCTGGGGGGCTTGGCCTGCATTGGTGTGCCAATTCGATGGCGGCAATGCACGGTACGCTCCGGCTGGAAAGCGAAGGTCCGGGGCGGGGGGCTGTCGCCGTGCTGACGCTGGGGCTCGCCCCGCGCGCTGCGAGCGAGATTGCGGCGTAAGGGCTGACTGCGACGCTGAAGGCCGCAAGGTCACGCGGACATGGATCGTTTTTGATACCGATTCCGGGCCGTCAGCGGGTTAGCTCGGAGAAAGTCCGGTCGCCTTTCCTGCAAAGTCGAGTATCGTTGGCAATGCACCGGCCAGTGTCGGGGCGAGAACCACCAATACTTTGCCGAGGGCGGGAAGTAAGCCCGCGTCGAGCAGGGGTGCCGTCTTCCCGTCGCTCGGCGTTTGCGGCGTGCCCGTTGCCCGTGCATCCAGAATCGTGGCTGCGGGGATCGCAAAGAGGGCAATCACGATGGAACCGCTGACTCCAGTAAAGACCGCCCAGGCATCGACCTGATGACTCATTGCGTCCGCAACGGCTGGCGTCGCCGCGATGAGCGTCCATCGCATCCACGCAATCTGGAACAGGAGCGAAATGACCAGCAGTCCCGCCGCCGCGTTGACATAACTGCGCAAGCGAAGGCGCTGGTGGAGGAAAAACGCATACGCATCCTCTCCCGTGAGCGGCTCTTTGGATTCCACCAGCGAGGAGATGCCGCCGGTCACGACAATACCGGCAGCGACCATGAAGGCTATTCTATCGCACACCGCCAAAACCTGGAACTTGTAAAGCAGACTATTATCGGGGACGCCCTGCATTGACCCGAACAAGCCAACAGCTTTCGGCAAAAGGTCACCTCCCGGCTGGGCGCTGGTTGGCACCAGCAGGTAGCCGCCGGTTACCCAGAGCGCGCCCACCAAGATACCACCGCCATACCAACGCAAAATCCAGCCGAGCATTTCTGGGCCGAACTCGGTGCGGAGATCTTCAATAAAACGCAGCACAATCAGGTAGGACAGGCCAAACCCTGCCAGGGCCGCAGCGATTACGAACAGGCGGCTCGTGGCTTCGGTTTGCTGTCCTGCGGAGTCAAGGGCAGCTAATATCGGTACCTCTCCCTGCCACGCGAAGATCCATCCCAGCATATCGCTAAGAAAGAATACGCCAATCGAAGGCAGTGCCAGTAGCGTTACTGCCAAAGAGATGCGGGTATCGTCGATTTCTTTCATCATGCCCCCCCTGCAGTCAATATTACAGGTTGTCGGGCTGCGGGCAATTATTTCAAAACGGCAAAATACTCTCATAGGTCGCCAGCGGGAGCGCCCCGCGCACGAAGCCGCCGTGGCGCAGCACGAAGGTGTGCCGCACGATCTCCGCCTGCTGCTCGATACCGTAGCGGTGCAGCGGCAGGCCTGGCTGGATGGCATAGTGGTAGCGACAGAAGGGATGACGGCGCAGCGGCAGGAAAATCCCGCACTGGCTTTGCCAGATATGCGTCAATTCGTGGATCAGGAGCCCCTGATCGTCGAGGTCCCCGCACGAGAAGTCCGCACGGTAGCGTGTGCCTGCCGGATGAAAGTGGATCGTGCCGGTCGGGGCCATCACCGTTTCGCGCGGCTGAAAGAACGCCCATTTGCGTTGCTCCAGCCGTATCGGCGCATAGTCGATCGCATCGCCAAACACGCTACGGGCGAGCGCGACCTCGCCCGCCGTCAAGGTACGGCTGGTCACTCGGTCGGGGCAGGGGCCCCTGCGGCGATGGTCGGTGCGTCGTATAGCACGCGCTGGTTGTTGGAGAAGGTGAAGGTCAGCGTGACCGCGCGGCCCGGTTTGATCCCCGGATTCATATCGAACAACATCACATGCTTGCCGCCGGGTTTGAACACGGTGGTGGAGGCAGCGGGGATCGCCAGGTCGCCGATCGGCTTCATCGTCGCCATGTTTCCCGACGTCATCGATTCGTGCAGTTCGCTCTTCACCGAGACATCGCTGCTGACCGAAAGGAGCGTGGTGTCGGCGGGGCCGCCATGGATGGTGAAATAGGCGGCAGCGGGACGGCTGGGAATCGCCGCGAGCCGCACATACCCCTTATCGACCGACAGCACCGGCGGCTGGCTGCAGCCCCCCATGGCAAGCGCGGTCAACACCAGAATTTTTCGCATTTGCAACCACCTTCTCCCGCTTTGGGAACTTATCGCGCCACTCTACGTGCGGCGAAATCTTGCGACAAGCGAAAGCCCCCCTATATCGCCGGAGTGAAGTGTCGCGTCGCTTATCCTAAGGGCGCGGCGGAACGGCAATTTTTTTGACAGACGGGGGCCCCAGAGGACCAATGGCAAAAGTAATCGGAATCGATCTCGGCACCACCAACAGCTGCGTCTCGGTGATGGAGGGCGGCAAGCCCAAGGTCATCGAAAACGCCGAGGGCGCGCGCACCACGCCGTCGATCGTCGCCTTCGCCAAGGATGGCGAGCGACTGGTCGGCCAGCCTGCGAAGCGCCAGGCGGTGACCAACCCTGAAAACACCATCTTCGCGGTGAAGCGCTTGATCGGTCGTCGCTTCGACGATCCCATCACCAAGAAGGATACCGAACTGGTCCCGTACAAGATCGTGCGCGGCAACAATGGCGACGCATGGGTCGGTGCTGGCGGCAAGGAATATTCGCCGTCGCAGATCTCGGCCTTCACGCTCCAGAAGATGAAGGAAACCGCCGAGGCCTATCTCGGAGAGACGGTCACCCAGGCGGTCATCACCGTTCCGGCCTATTTCAACGACGCGCAGCGCCAGGCGACCAAGGACGCCGGGCAGATTGCCGGCCTCGAAGTGCTCCGCATCATCAACGAGCCGACGGCCGCTGCTCTGGCGTACGGCCTCGACAAGGACACCAACAAGACGATCGCGGTCTATGACCTTGGCGGCGGCACCTTCGACATCTCGATCCTCGAGATTGGCGATGGCGTGTTCGAAGTGAAGGCCACCAACGGCGACACCTTCCTCGGCGGCGAAGATTTCGACAACAAGCTGCTGAATTTCCTGTCGGATGACTTCAAGAAGGCTGAAGGCATCGATCTCACCAAGGACAAATTGGCGCTCCAGCGTCTGAAGGAAGCGGCCGAAAAGGCAAAGATCGAGCTGTCCTCGGCCGCCACGACCGAAGTCAATCTGCCGTTCATCACCGCCGACGCGACGGGCCCCAAGCATCTCGTCAAGTCGATCTCGCGCGCCGATCTGGAGCGTCTGGTCGATGACCTGATCCAGCGCACGCGCGCGCCGTGCCGCAAGGCGATGGCCGATGCTGGCGTCAAGGCGGCGGACATCAGCGAAGTGGTGCTGGTCGGCGGCATGACGCGCATGCCGAAGGTGCGCCAGGTCGTGAAGGACTTCTTCGGCAAGGAACCGCATTCGGGCGTCAACCCCGATGAGGTCGTGGCGATGGGTGCGGCCATTCAGGCAGGCGTGTTGCAGGGTGACGTCAAGGACGTGCTGCTGCTCGACGTGACGCCGCTGTCGCTCGGTATCGAAACGCTGGGTGGCGTGTTCACCCGCATGATCGACCGCAACACCACGATCCCGACCAAGAAGTCGCAAACCTATTCGACCGCGGACGACAACCAGCAGGCAGTCACCATCCGCGTGTTCCAGGGCGAGCGCGAAATGGCGGCGGACAACAAGATGCTCGGCCAGTTCGACCTGGTCGGCATTCCGCCGGCACCGCGCGGCGTGCCGCAGATCGAAGTCACCTTCGACATCGACGCCAACGGCTTGGTCAATGTGTCGGCCAAGGACAAGGGCACCGGCAAAGAGCAGCAGATCCGCATCCAGGCCTCGGGTGGTCTGTCGGAGCGCGACATCGAGCAGATGGTGCGCGATGCCGAGCAGTTCGCCGAGGACGACAAGAAGCGCCGCGATGCCGCCGAAGCGAAGAACAACGCCGAGAGCCTGGTTCACACGACCGAGCGCCAGCTCGCCGAAAATGGTGACAAGGTCGACTCCGCGCTGAAGGGCGAGATCGAGGCCGCGATCGCCGCGACCAAGACCGCCGTCGAAGGTGGCGATCCCGAAGCGATGAAGGAAAAGGCAGGCGCACTCGCGCAGGTCGCGATGAAGCTGGGCCAGGCGATCTACGAGAAGCAGGCGCAAGCCGAAGCTTCGCCGAGCGCTGACGCAGCCGAAGCGCCCAAGGAAGACGTGGTCGACGCGGAATTCTCCGAAGTCGACGATCACAAGGCGTAAGATACTATCTCCCTCTCCCCATGTGTGGGGAGAGGGTCGGGGAGAGGGGCCGTGCTGCGATGCAGATCGCACTGCGGCTTCCTCATAATTCCCTCTCCCAAACCCTCTCCCGCTCGGGACAGGGCCTAGAGGCGCAAGATGAGCACTGAAGTCGATTTCTACGAATTGCTGGAATGCGAGCGCGATGCCGATGAAGGCACGCTCAAATCCTCGTATCGTCGCTTGGCAATGCGCTATCACCCCGACAAGAATCCGGGATGCGACGATTCCGAGGCGCGCTTCAAGGCGATCAGCGAAGCCTATGACTGCCTGAAGGACCCGCAAAAGCGCGCGGCCTATGATCGTTATGGCCATGCCGCGTTCAAACAGGGCGGCGGTGGCGGCGGCGGCCCGCAGGATTTCAGCGCCTTTTCGGATATCTTCGAGAATATCTTCGGCGAATTCATGGGCGGTCAGCGTGGCGGTGCCAGCGGCCCGCGGCGCGGCGCGGACTTGCGCTACGACATGGAAATCACGCTGGAGGAAGCGTTCCACGGCAAATCCACCGACATCACGATCGACGTGACCGGTGTGTGCGACGTGTGTAACGGCACCGGCGCGACCAAGGGTACGGCGGCCAAAACCTGCAATACCTGTCACGGCCACGGCAAAGTGCGCGCGCAGCAAGGTTTCTTTGTGGTCGAGCGCACCTGCCCGACCTGCCACGGTGCCGGCCAGACCATTTCCGATCCGTGCGGCAATTGCCGGGGCGAGGGTCGGGTCGAAAAGACCAAGACGCGCACGGTCAACATTCCGCCCGGCGTCGATGAGGGCACGCGCGTGCGCCTCACCGGCGAAGGCGAGGCCGGGATGCGGGGTGCCCCTCCGGGCGACCTCTATATCTTCCTGCACGTCGCGCGGCATCCGCTGTTCCAGCGCGAGGGCACGACGTTGTTTGCGCGTGCGCCGATCAGCTTCACCACGGCAGCGCTGGGCGGGGATATCACCATTCCCGGGCCCGATGGCGTGGAGCACACGATCAAGATACCAGCCGGTACGCAGTCGGGGCGCGAATTGCGGCAGCGTGGTGCCGGGATGCCGGTGCTGCAGGGGCGTGGGCGCGGTGATCTGGTGATTCGCATCGAGGTGGAAACCCCGACCAGCCTGAGCTCGCGTCAGCGGGAATTGCTCGAGGAATTTCGCGCGACCGAAACCGGCAAGGAATGCCCGCAGACCAGCGGCTTCTTCAAGAAGATGAAAAGCGCCTGGGGTTAAGGGACGGACCCGACGCGATCACCCGTCAGTCACCCCGGGCTTGTCCCGGGGGCCACCGGGAATATTCACCGCACGCGCAGGATTTGCGGCACGGTGGACCCCGGCACGGGGCCGCGGTGACGGTGGGATGTTTGGCTGACGTTTCTGCTAAAGATGTGAACATCTGCTCTCAACCCCACGGCCCTGGCCGCCCCGTCAAGAAGAAGGGGCGGGTGGGCCGATGGGTTAGAGGCTAAGAACCTCAACCACCAGCGCGACGCCTGCAACGGCGATGAGGCCGCTCGCGAGGCTTTGCAGAATGCGCATGGTAGGATCTCCGTGCCGGACCGTTCCGGCAGGGAGGTATTTGGAGATTGTTGCTTATACGCGCAATATTATTACGCGCATTCGCAGGTGCAGCATTTGCACGTTGAAGCGTGCAAATCTGTCGATTAGTCGTTGCCGAACACCCGCGCAAAGATCGTGTCGACATGCTTCAGATGATAGCCAAGGTCGAACTTGTCCTCGATCTCCGCAACCGACAGCGCCGCCGTCACTTCCGGGTCGGCCTTGAGCAATTCCATCAGCGACAATGCGCCGTCCGAATCCCACACCTTCATCGCATTGCGCTGGACCAGGCGATAGGCGTCCTCGCGGCTCACCCCAGCTTGCGTCAGTGCCAGCAGCACGCGCTGCGAATGGACCAGGCCGCCCATTTTGTTGAGGTTCTTGTCCATCCGCGCCGGATAGACGACCAACTTGTCCATCACCCCCGTCAGCCGCGCCAGCGCGAAGTCGAGCGTAATCGTCGCGTCGGGGCCGATATAGCGCTCGACCGAGGAGTGCGAGATGTCGCGCTCATGCCACAGCGCCACATTCTCCAGCGCCGGCGTCACATACCCGCGCACCATCCGGGCAAGGCCGGTCAAATTCTCGGTCAGCACCGGGTTGCGCTTGTGCGGCATCGCCGAAGAGCCCTTTTGGCCGGGCGAGAAGAACTCCTCGGCCTCCAGCACTTCGGTGCGCTGCAAATGGCGGATCTCGGTCGCGAGCCGCTCGATCGACGAGGCGATCACGCCCAGCGTCGCGAAGAACATCGCATGGCGATCGCGCGGGATGACCTGGGTCGAAACCGGCTCGACGGTAAGGCCGAGCTTTTCGGCGACATGCGCTTCCACGAACGGATCGATATTGGCGAAGGTGCCGACCGCGCCCGAAATCGCGCAGGTGGCGATGTCGGCGCGCGCCGCGACCAGACGCGCGCGGTTGCGGGAGAATTCGGCATAGGCCTGGGCTAGCTTGAGCCCGAACGTCACCGGCTCGGCGTGAATGCCATGGCTGCGGCCGATCGTCGGGGTCAATTTATGCTCGATCGCCCGGCGCTTGAGCACCGCCAGCAACGCATCGAGATCGGCGATCAGCAAGTCGCTCGCCCGTGCCAACTGCACCGCAAGGCAGGTATCAAGCACGTCGGACGAGGTCATGCCCTGGTGCATGAAGCGCGCTTCGGGGCCGACATGTTCGGCAACGTTGGTCAGGAAGGCGATTACGTCATGCTTGGTCTCGCGCTCGATCTCGTCGATGCGCTCGACCTCGAACGCGCCCTTCGCCCAGATCGCGGCGGCGGCTTCCTTGGGCACCACGCCCAGCTCGGCCAGCGCATCGGTCGCATGCGCCTCGATCTCGAACCAGATCTGGAAGCGCGCTTCGGGCGTCCAGATCGCGACCATGTCGGGGCGGGAATAACGGGGGACCATCGGATTTCCTTGAATGCGGCAGAGTCGGGCCATCGCGGAATCGCAACGGGTCCGCGATGACACGCGCGTTAGCAGGGACAAGCCGAGGGTTCAAATCCGCGATAAAGGGACCGATCCGGAAGCAAGCGTGTTGATACCGTGAACGCCATTGACGATGCAAAGCGTTGCGTTCGACGAGATTGATGATCACGCTGAAGGAGAAATCCGATGTTGAAATATGCTTTACTTGCTGGTGCAATGACGTTGTCGGTCCCGGCATTTGCGCAAGAGGCCCAGACCGCTCCGACCAGCCCGCAAACGTCGCAATCTGTGCCAACGACGACTGACCAAGCGCTTCCGGCTCAGCCTGCTCCGGCGACTCCGCAGAACGCAGCGCCCGCCGATTCGGCTACTGCCCCAGCCCCAGATTCGGCCGTGGCGGCCCAGCCAGCGACGGGTCCGCAGGTGGCGCAAGTGGTGAACCAGGAATTTGCCACCTATGACAAGGATGGGGATGGCGTGCTGAGCGCCAAGGAGTTCGACACGTGGATGGTTGCGCTGAAAAGCGCGAGCGATCCTTCGACCAAGGCAACGTCGCCCGCCACCAAGGCATGGCTGAACAAGGCCTTCGCTCAGGCCGATACCGACAAGAACAAGAAGGTCAGCAAATCGGAGCTGACCGGCTTCCTGTCGCAGCAGGGTTGATTCCCCGCCTGCCGCACGCGCCCGCCGCTCTCCACCCCGGAGCGGCGGGCGCTTCGCGTTTTACAACAGCCCCATCGCGCGCAGGCTGGAATGCCCGCTCGCCCCGATGATGATGTGGTCGTGCACGGCAATGCCGAGGCGCTTGCCCGTTTCGGCGACCTTGCGGGTGACTTCGATGTCGGCGCGGCTGGGGGCGGGGTCTCCGCTCGGGTGATTGTGCACCAGAATGATCGCGGCCGAACCCAGGTCGATCGCGCGGCGGATCACTTCGCGCACATAGAGGGCCGCCTCGTCGATCGAGCCTTCGCTCATCGCCTCGTCGCGAATCAGCATATTGCGGGTGTTGAGATGCAGCACGCGGACCCGTTCGTTGGTGCGGTGCGCCATGTCAGCGTGGAGATAGTCGATCAGCGCTTGCCAGCTCGCCAGCACCGGTTGCGCGCTGGCGTGTACGCGCAGCAGCCGAAGCGCGGTCGCTTGCACGATCTTGATCGCCGCGACCGAGGTTTCGCCCATGCCAGGAACACGCAGCAATGCCTCCGGATCGGCGCTGAACAGCCCACCAACCCCGCCGAATTCGGCAAGCAGCGCCTTGGCCAGCGGTTTGGTGTCGCGCCGGGGAATCGCCAATGCCAGAAGATATTCCACCAATTCATGGTCGAGCAGCGCGTCGCCGCCCTGTTCGATCAAGCGCTGGCGCAGTCGTGCGCGGTGTCCGGCATGATCGGGGAGGGGCGTGTTCATCGAAGTAAAGGAGTATCGCGCGCCGAGACGATAGGCAACGCAGAGGGCTGGGCAAAGGGATGGGCAGCGGTCCGGATCGGCCACAAGAGTTGACACCCCCCGGTCACCTTCCTAAACGGCGCGTGAACGGGGCTCTTTCCCCACGATCCCCGATGTTCACCGTCGCGGTGCCAAAGGCACGGCGGCGTTTTCTTATCAGGATAAGCGCCCCTTGGCCGACGTACACCAGAAGAACGACCTGGATGCCCGCATCGCTTCGGCGAAGGCGGCTGGCCAGGTGCGTGCTGGTGGGGTGGTGCCGCCGGCGAAAGGCTATTCGCAGGGCGCGCGCGTGCTGACGCTGCTGCTGGGGGCCTTGTTCGGCGGCGGGGTCATGGGCTGGGCGCTCGACCATTGGTTGGGAACCTCGCCCTGGGCGTTGCTGATCGTCTTGACGCTCGCGGTGATCGGGGCGTTCCTTAACATCATCAAGATTTCGAAGGAGCGCGCGGAGTGAGCGCCGGCAAAATCGATCCGATGGAACAGTTCAAGGTCGAGCCCGTATTGGGCCGGCATCTGGATCTGTTCGGCTATGACGTATCTTTCACCAACTCGGCGCTGTTCATGATCGTCGTGTTCGTGCTGCTTGCTGTGTTCATGGCCGGTGGCCTGAAGCGCCAGCTCGTGCCCGGCCGCTGGCAGGTTGCGGCAGAAGATGCGGTCAGCTTCATCGACAATATGGTGACGGTGAACATCGGCTCGGGTGGCAAGAAATTCGCGCCCTACATCTTCTCGCTGTTCTTCTTCATCCTGTTCGCCAATCTCATCGGCGTGCTGCCGCTCGCGATCCTGCCGGGTCTGCACACCTTCGCGGTCACCAGCCACATCACCGTCACGGCGGTGCTGGCGTTCCTGTCTTTCGGCATCGTGCTGGTGGTCGGATTTGCGACGCATGGCCTGAAGTTCTTCAGCCTGTTCGTGCCGCACGGTGCGCCTGCGTGGCTGATGCCGGTGATCATCCCGGTCGAATTCGTCTCCTTCATGGTGCGCCCGTTCTCGCTCGGTCTGCGATTGTTCGTCGCGATGACGGCGGGGCACATCCTGCTCGAAGTGTTCGGCAGCTTTGTTGTGCAGGGCCTCAATGCGGGCGGCGCACTTGGGCCGGTCGTCAGCGTGCTCAGCTTTGTGATGATCGTCGGGGTCAGCGCGCTCGAGTTGCTGGTCTGCGCGATCCAGGCCTATGTGTTTGCGCTGTTGACGTCGCTGTACCTGCATGACGCGGTGCACCTGCACTAGTTTTTTCAATACCCTCACTACGTAATTCTCAAGGAGCCTATCATGGATCATACTTCTGCAATGTACATCGGTGCCGGCCTCGCGGCGATCGGCGTTGGTCTGGCCGCGCTCGGCGTGGGCAACGTGTTCGGTTCGTTCCTCGAAGGCGCGCTGCGCAACCCGGGTGCCGCAGACGGCCAGCAGGGCCGCCTGTTCATCGGCTTCGCGGCTTCGGAACTTCTGGGTCTGATCGCGTTCGTCGTCGCGATCCTCATCCTCTTCGTCGTCAAGTAAGCAAGAGCGAGCGCACCCGATGCCGCAGATTTCCCAGATTGGCGAGATTTACGCCTCGCAGCTGTTCTGGCTCGCGATCGTATTCGCGCTGATCTATTTCGGGATCGGCAAGGCGATGGTCCCCAAGATCGAGGCGACGATTGAAGATCGTAACGGCCGGATCGCGGGGGACATCGCTGCGGCGGAGGCGGCGCGCGCTGCTGCGCTCGCGTCCGAGCGCGATTATCAAACGGGGCTCGAATCCGCGCGTGCCAAGGCGACCGTCGCCCTCGGCGAAGCCAAGGCGCGGGCGGTTGCCGGCACCGAGGCCAAGCTGAAGACCAGCGACGCCGCGCTGGCCGCGCAACTCGATGCCGCCACCGGTCGCATCGGGGCCGCAAAGGTGCAGGCGCTCGTCGAGATCGAGACTAATACGGTCGACGCGGTCGAACAGATCGTCGCCAAGCTCTCGGGCGTGGCGGTCGACCGCGTGACCATCGAAACGCAGGTTAAGGCAGAGCTGGCACATGGCTGACGGTCAAGCAGTCAAGACGATGGAGCATACCGGGGCCACCGAGCTGCATCACGAAATGGCGTTCATGGGCATCACCCCGCCGATGTTCGTCGCGCTGTCGATGCTGGTCGTCATCGCGATCATGATCTGGCAAAAAGTGCCAAAGATGGTGGCGGGCATGCTCGACAGCCGTATTGCCACCATCCGTGGCCAGTTGGAGGAAGCCTCCAAACTGCGCGCGGAAGCCGAGGCACAGCTTGCCGAGGCCAAGGCGCGTAACGCGGCGAGCGCCGGCGATGCCGCCGCTATCGTCGCCCATGCCGAAGCCGAAGCAGCCGCGATGCTGGCCAAGGCCGAGGCCGATCTCGCCGATTTGATCGCACGCCGCCAGACAATGGCCGAAGACAAGATTGCGGGTGCCGAACGCACCGCCATCGCCGAGGTCCGCGCCCGCGCCGCTGACGCGGCCACCCGCGCCGCCGCGACGATCATCGCGCAGCGTCACGGTGCCGATGCCGACAAGGCGCTGGTCGACCGGACCATTGCCGGGCTGGGCAAGCTCAACTGACGGAAATGCGCCCGGTATAGCGGGTGCATTTCGTTTCGCCACTGATCGGGGTATCGTCGGCCTTGCGGTGATTCGCGCCGCTTACCTTTCGAAAGAGGCTGTCCCCATGAAGTCTGTCGTTATCGCCGCGGCCGTCGCCTTTATTGCAGCGCCGCTCGCCGCCCAGACGGCGCCTGCGCCGGCCGCCGCCTCGGCTCCCGCCGTCGCTGCACCCGCAACGACCGCAATCGCAACCGGCGCGGCAAAGTTCGATCTCGACACGCCGATCGAGACGATTGCCGCCAACGCGGCCGGCAAGACCGTGCTCGACACCGACCTGCAGAACATCACCGCGCACCCGATGTACGAATCGTTCAAGGGCATGTCGCTCAACCAGGTCGCACCGCTGTCGCAGGGCGCGCTGACCGACGCGGCGCTGGCCAAGGTCAAGGCTGACCTCGCCGCGATCAAGTAACCTTCTCTAACGCCTCTATCAGCGGCGGTGGGGCAACCCACCGCCGCTTTTTCGTGTGTGGTGGCGTGCGCAGCAACGAAGCCGTGGCGTCCCGGCGCGCGAATGCCTAGATCATCGACAATGTCCGATCCCAACGCCCCGACACGCTTCAACGAAGACAAGGCCACCTTCACCGTCCGCGGCAGCGACACGCCCGATCTCGATGCCGGGGTCGCCGCGATCCGCAATGTGCTGGCGACGCTGCCGGCGCGGCCTGGCGTCTATCGTATGCTCGATGCGCGGGGGGACGTGCTGTACGTTGGCAAGGCGCGCGCGCTCAAAAATCGCGTCACCAATTATACGCAGGTCGAGCGCCTTTCGCGGCGTTTGCAGCGCATGGTGGCGCAAACCCGCGCAATGACGATCGTTACGACCAATAATGAGGCCGAAGCGCTGCTGCTCGAGGCGCAACTGATCAAACGCTACCGCCCAGCCTATAACGTGCTGCTGCGCGACGATAAGTCGTTTCCCTTCATCCTGTTACGCGCCGATCATGACTTTCCGCGTATCCAGAAACATCGCGGTGCGCGGCGGGCCAAGGGCAATTATTACGGCCCCTTCGCCAGCGCGGGTGCGGTCAACAACACCTTGAATGCGCTGCAAAAACTGTTCCTGCTGCGCAGTTGCACCGACGGTTTCTTCAAGAACCGCGACCGCCCCTGCCTGCTCTACCAGATCAAGCGCTGCTCCGCCCCCTGTGTCGGTCGGATCGACGCGGCGGGTTATGCGGAACTCGTCGCCGACGCCAAGGCGTTCCTCGCCGGCAAATCGACCGAAGTGCAGGCCAAGCTCGGCGGCCAGATGCAGGACGCCGCCGAGGCGATGGACTTCGAACTCGCCGCGATCCTGCGCGATCGTCTGCGTGCGCTCACCTTCATCCAGGGTAGCCAGGCGATCAATGCCGAGGGGCTGGGCGATGCCGATATCTTTGCGATGGCCAATAAGAATGGCGTGATCGGCATCCAGGCCTTCTTCATTCGTGGCGGGCAGAATTGGGGCCATCGCAGCTTCTTCCCGGCGCATACCGCCGATGTGCCCGAGGATGAAATCCTGACCGGCTTCCTCGCGCAATTTTACGAGGAAGTCCCACCGCCGCGCACCGTATTGCTCGACCGAGAGCTGGACGAGGCGGTGTTGCTGGGCGAGGCGCTGGGCGGGCAGGCGGGGTTCAAGGTCACGCTATCGATGCCGCAACGCGGCACCCGCCGCAAATTGCTCGATCAGGCCAAGCGCAATGCCGAGGAAGCGCTCGACCGGCGTCTGGCCGAGAGCACCACGCAGGCGAAGCTGCTGCGCGAAGTGGCAGACCTGTTCGACTTGCCCGAACCGCCCGACCGGATCGAGATTTACGACAATAGCCATATCCAGGGCACCAATGCTCTGGGTGCGATGGTGGTCGCCGGGCCCGAGGGCTTCCGCAAGGGCCAGTATCGCAAGTTCAATATCAAGAACCCCGACACCATTCCGGGCGACGATTTCGGCATGATGCGCGAGGTGTTCGCCCGCCGCTTTGCGCGCGCGCAGAATGAGGATCCCGATCGCGATGCGGGCGACTGGCCCGATCTGGTGTTGATCGATGGCGGGCGCGGGCAGCTTAACGCGGTGAAGGGCGTGCTCGAGGAATTGGGGATCGAGGACGTGTGCCTGGTCGGCATTGCCAAGGGCCCGCACCACGGGCGCGACGGGCGCGAGGTGTTCCACATGCTCGACGGGCGCGAGTTTCAGCTCCCCGTCAACGCGCCGGTGCTGTTCTATCTCCAGCGGTTGCGCGACGAAGTCCACCGCTTCGCGATCGGCGCGCACCGCGCCAAGCGCGCCAAGGCGATCGGCGCGTCACCGCTCGATGACGTGCCCGGCATCGGCCCGGCGCGGAAGAAGGCGTTGCTGATGCACTTCGGCACCGCGCGCGCGGTGCGCAATGCCAGCTTGGACGATCTGCAAAAGGCCCCCGGCGTCAGCGCGGCGGTCGCGCAACAGCTTTACGACTTCTTTCACGCGCGCTGAGAGCGGCCTCAGGGTACTTCTGCCCGTTCGTTTCGACCGAAGTCGATAAACCGGGCACAGCGCGTGTGGTTGCTTCTCGACTTCGCTCGAAACGAACGGAGCGGGGGGTCTCGCGTGACGCGATCCCGATCAGCCCTCGGCAGGCGGTGCGAACGACAGCTCTTCGTCGGCGAGCGTCGCGGCGATGCTGCGGTTGGTGACGAGGCGGAAGATCCCGTAAAGCAGTATCAGAGCCGGGAGGATATTGAGATAATCGGGTGCACTCACGATGTGCAAAGCCGAAAACAAGACAAGTGCGGCACCAACGATAAACGACCCAGCACGGTCCATCATCACTCTCCTCGATTTTTTATTCTTGACGACAAGCTGCAATGCACCGTGACGGCCGTCAATCGGAAAGTTGGCGAGCGGCGCGCGCCGATGTCGAGCGGTGATGGACATGTCGACCGCGATCCCTTGCGCAGCGTTGCGCACAACCGCAACATCGGTCGAGCGTCGCGATTGGCTTGTCCGCTATTTCGGCTGGGCCACCCATAAGGACCAAGCGATGTCGAAGCGCCCAACCCATCCAGCACACTATCATTCGCGGATGCAGCGCGTGCTGGCCTATATCGACCGTCATCTCGACGAAGATGTGGGATTGGAGACGTTGAGCGCCGTGGCGGCGTTCTCACCCTATCATTTCCATCGGCAGTTCAGTGCCATTTTCGGGTTGTCGCTGCATCGCTACGTGCAATTGGCGCGGATGAAACGGGCGTCTTGGCGGCTCGCCTATCGCAGCGCGGATTCGGTCACGGAGATTGCATTGGATGCTGGCTATGAGGCACCGGACAGCTTTGCCCGCGCCTTTCGCCAGCGGTTGGGGCAAGCGCCGACAGCATTTCGCGAGGATCCGGACTGGGCGGCATGGACGGCGGCAATGGTGCCGCTGGCCGAAGCACGGAGCCTGATGATGACGCAGAATTTCTCGATCGACGACGTGGTAGTGCAAGAACAAGCCGACATTCCCGTCGCGTTCCTGTCGCATAAGGGGGCACCGGAGCGGCTGGGCGAGACGATCCGCCGCTTTATCGATTGGCGCAAGGCGAGCGGCGTGCGCGCGGCCACCCATGCTACCTACACTATTTTCCATAATGATCCCGACGGCGTAGCGCCCGAGGACTATCAGGTGGACCTGGCCGCTGCCACCGACCGGACGATCACCGCTGCCGACGGCGGTATCGAGGCCGGGCTTATTCCGGCCGGGCGGTGTGCGGTGTTGCGCATCGTTGGCGGGAGCGATGATCTGCGGCCCGCCGCTGCGTTTCTCTATGGCACCTGGCTACCGGCGAGCGGGGAAGAGCTGCGTGATTTTCCGCTTTATGCCCAGCGCGTAAGGTTCTTCCCCGATGTGCCCGAGCATGAAGCGATCACCGACCTGTTCCTGCCGCTGCAGTAACGCGTCACGCCCACCCTTCCAGCACCTGGTCGGGTGGGCGGTGGCCGTCAGCCCACATGCGGATGTTGGTGATGACCTTTTCGCCCGTCGCCAGCCGCCCCTCGAAGGTGGCGGAGCCCATGTGCGGGGTCATCACGACATTGGGCAAGGCCAGCAGGCGCGGGTCGATTTGCGGTTCGTGCTGCCACACATCGAGGCCAGCCCCGGCCAGTCGGCCACCTTCCAGCGCAGCGATCAACGCCGCTTCGTCGACAATCCCCCCGCGCGAAGTGTTGATGACATAGACATGCGGTCGCAGCAGCGCGATCCGCCCTGCGTCGATCAGCCCTTCGCTATCGGGGTTGCGCGGGGTGTGGATCGTCAGAATGTCGATCGCCGACAGCATCTCGTCGAGATTGGGGTGCCACTGCGCCTGCAGTTCGGCCTCGACCACCTTGGGCAGGCGGTGGCGGTTGTGATAATGGATCGTCAGCCCAAAGGCGCGCGCGCGCCGCGCGACCGCCTGGCCGATCCGCCCCATGCCGAGAATACCGAGCGCCTTGCCGCCGATGCGGTGGCCGAGCATCCCGCCCGGCGTCCAGCCCTTCCACTCGCCGGATCGCACCAGCTTTTCGCCCTCGGCCAGGCGGCGCGGGACCGACAGGATCAGCGCCATCGTCATGTCGGCGGTGTCCTCGGTCAGCACGCCCGGCGTATTGGTGACGATGATGCCGCGCGCGCGCGCCGCCTTCAGGTCGATATGGTTTACGCCCGCGCCGAAATTGGCGATCAGTTTCAGCGCGGGGCCAGCCCCGGCGATCAGATCGGCATCGATTTCATCGGTGACGGTCGGCACCAGCACATCGCATTCCGCCATCGCGGCGGCGAGCTCCTCGCGTGTGAGCGCGGCGGGGCCGCGGTGGATGCTGGTGTGGAACAATTGCTCCATGCGGTCCATTACCGCAGCGGGCAATTCGCGAGTCACCCAAACCTTTGGGTTGGGCACTCTCGGGTTCGCGGCACGTGTCATTTCGGGCATGGTGAAGGCTTGGCGGAGGTGTCTGGCGGCGTCAACGGGTGTTGAAGCGCGCCGCGCTTCCACTGTAAACGACGATGGATTTTGTGGGGGACTGAGATGCGGTTTCGAGCCAGGATTTTGCTGGCGGTGATGGGGATTGCGCTGGCGGTGCCGTCGGTGGCGGGGCTGGTGCAGAAGAAGCCGCCCTTTTTCGCCTCGATTGGCGCGGGCAAGGCGCGGATGCGGACCGGGCCGGCGCGCAGCTATCCCTCAAGCTGGCTGTACCAGCGTGCCGATCTGCCGGTGAAGGTGCTCGACATCTATGGTCGTGGGCAATGGTATAAGGTGGAAGATCCGGACGGTACGCAGGGCTGGATGATGGGCACGCTGATCCGCGAGACGCGGACGGCGCTGGTGATGGGCACCGTCGCCGAGTTACGCGATTCGCCGCGCGATGCCGGGCGCGTGCTGTGGCGTGCAGCGCCGGGCGTGGTCGGTCGGATCAGCAAATGTGCGCAGGGCTGGTGCTATTTCGACGTGCGCGGCCGCGGTGGCTTTGTCGAGGCGGTGCATTTGTGGGGCGTGGAGCCGGGCGAGACGCTGAATTGAGCGAGACCGGGTCAACGTGGCGGATCGTCCAGGATGATGTGACGCATCCCGCTGTGATCGCGCTGATCGAGCTGCATTTGCGCGCGGCGCACGAAAATTCACCGCCGGGCAGCGTGTTCGCGCTCGATCTCAGCGGTCTGCGGCACCCTGATGTGACGCTGTGGACGGCGTGGGAACAGGAAGACCTGCTTGGCATGGCGGGGCTGAAGGAACTCGATCCACAGCATGGCGAGGTGAAGTCGATGCGCACCGCACCGGGGCAGGAGCGCCGTGGCGTTGCGGCCACGCTGCTCGATCATGTCATCGCGGTGGCGCGGCGGCGCGGTTATCAGCGACTGAGCCTGGAAACGGGCTCAAACCCGCCATTCGCGGCGGCACGCGCGCTCTATGGACGCGCTGGCTTTACCGTGTGCGGGCCGTTTAACGGCTATAGCGACGTCGCCTTCTCCACCTATTTCACCCGAGCGTTGTGAGCATGGAGCCAGCCGAGCAGCGGGCGTGGCGGTGCAGGACCGCTATGCCCGGATCCGACGCGATCCCATGACCGACTGGCTTTGGCCGCTTTCATTGGGTGTCCTGGGCGCGCTCGTCGGGAGCTTTCTGGCCACGATCGTCGTGCGCTGGCCGGAGGGGCGATCGATCGCGCGCGGGCGGTCGCAGTGCGACGCCTGCGGAGTCACGCTGGCCCCGCCCGATTTGGTCCCATTGCTGAGTGCGGCGCTCGCGCGCGGACGGTGTCGCGCCTGCGGTGCCCCGATCGATCCGCGACACTGGCAGATCGAGCTTGGCTGCGTCGTGATCGGCGTGTTGGCGGGGCTTGCCGTACCAGGGCCGGAGGGGCTGGCCGGAGCGGTGTTTGGCTGGTTGCTGCTGACGCTGGCGGCGCTCGACATTGCCGCCTTCTGGTTGCCCGATGCGCTGACCGCGACGCTGGCGGGGGCGGGGCTGGCAACCGGGCTGTTGGGAGTTGCGCCGTCTTTGGCCGATCGGCTGATCGGTGGGCTCGGCGGGTTCGCGGCTCTGTGGATGGTCGGGGCCGGGTATAAGGCGCTGCGCCACCGCGACGGGCTCGGCGGGGGCGACCCAAAGCTGCTTGGCGCGATCGGGCTGTGGCTCGGCTGGCGGATGTTGCCGGTGGTGGTGTTGCTGGCGGCGCTGGCCGGGCTGACGGTGGTGCTGTTGGGGATGATGCGCGGGCGCACCGCCGCGCTTGGCGATCGGTTGCCGTTCGGTGCGCTGCTGGCGATCGCGGCTTACCCGGCGTGGCTGTTCCTGTTAGGCTCTGCGCCATGAAAGCGCTTCTCCCGTTCGCGCCGTTGCTGCTCGCCGCCGCCCCGCAAAGCGCCCCGACACCGACTCCGCTGCCGTCGTCGATCGATGGTTTGCCGCTGGGCGCGATCCCCCGGCAGGATCTCCCGGCCAAGGGCTGTGCCGCCTATCTGTGGACCGTCAGCGGCACGCGCGCGCTGGTGGCGATGGCGCAGGCCGATCCGGGGCGGCTGCGGCTGTCGATTGGCGGGACGATGACCGATCTCGATCGCAGTGCCCAGAGCGGGGCGGGCGGCTTCGGCTTTGGCGAGAGCAATGACTATGGTGCCGCTGGCATATCTGCCAAGCTGACGATGAAGATCGAGACGCGCGAGTCGATCAGCAGTGGCGCGGTGGTAACCGAAGGCTTGCTGCAGCTGGATCGCGCCGGGCAGGATACGGTGGTGGTTCCGGTCGGAGGTTTGATCGGCTGCGCGACGTGACACGATAACACTCCAAAAGGGGATGAGGATGACGATGCAGGATGTGCTGGCGCGGCAACGCGCGGCGTTCATGGCCGAACTCCCGGTTGGGCTGGCGGTGCGCAAGGATCGCCTCGCGCGCGCGGCGGCGATGATCGCTGACAATGCCGATGCCTTTTGCGACGCGCTGAGCGAGGATTTCGGGCATCGCAGCCGCGAACAATCGATGCTGACCGACATCGCTTCGTCAATCGCGCCGATCAAGCACGCCATCAAATCGCTCGATCGCTGGACACGGCGCGACAATCGCGCGGTGCAATTTCCGCTCGGGCTGCTCGGTGCACGCGCCTGGGTCGAATATCAGCCCAAGGGCGTCGTCGGCGTGATCGCGCCGTGGAATTTCCCGGTCAATCTGGTGATGGGCCCGATCGCGGGCATCTTCGCGGCCGGCAACCGCGCGATGGTCAAGACCAGCGAATTCACCGCGCGCACAGCGGCCTTGTTCGAAGAGGTGAGCCCCAAATATTTCGCGATCGAGGAACTGGCGTTCTTCAGCGGCGGGCCGGAGGTGGGCAAGGCCTTTTCCGAATTGCCGTTCGACCATCTGATCTTCACCGGCGCGACCGGGATCGGGCGGCATATCCTCCACGCCGCTGCCGACAATCTGACGCCGGTGACGCTGGAACTGGGCGGCAAGTCGCCCGTCATCATCGGCAAGGATGCCGACATCGCGCGCGCGACCGAGCGTGTGGCGATCGGCAAGATGCTCAATGCCGGGCAGATCTGCTTGGCTCCCGATTACATGCTGGTGCCGGAAGCACAGGAACAAGCCGTGGTCGACGGACTGAAAGCCGCGGTGTCGAGCATGTACCCGACTCTGCTCGCCAATCCCGATTACACCGCCATCATCAACGATCGTCACCACCAGCGCCTGCAGGACTGGGTCGCCGATGCGCGCGCCAAGGGTGCCACCGTCGAGACGGTCAATCCGGCGGGTGAGGATTTCGCCGGGTCCAACGCCCGCAAGATGCCGCTCCACATCGTCCGCAACGCGACCGACGACATGATCGTAATGCAGGAGGAACTGTTCGGACCGATCCTGCCGGTGCGGCGCTACACCGGCATCGACAGCGCGATCGCCGAGGTCAATCGCCGCGACCGCCCGCTCGGCCTCTATTATTTCGGGCCGGACGAGACGGAGCGCCGCAAGGTTCTCGATCGCACGATTTCGGGCGGCGTGACGCTCGACGACGTGGTGTTCCATGTCTCGATGGAAGAGCTACCCTTTGGCGGCATCGGGCCATCGGGCATGGGCTCGTATCACGGCTTTGACGGCTTCAAGACCTTCAGCCACGGCAAGGCGGTGTTCAAGCAAGCCAAGCTCGATGTCGCGAAACTGGCAGGCCTCAAGCCGCCTTATGGCAAGGCAACAATGGCGAGCGTGAAGCGACAAATGAAGTAAGCGGCTCGCGGTGTGTGCCGCGATTCAAGCATCGCTACCCGCCCCAACCGTTCGTTTCGAGCGAAGTCGAGAAACCAGCGCTGTGACGGGTTTCTCGACTTCGCTCGAAACAAACGGTTGGGGGGACGGCCACTAACTCGGACCCAGGGGTAGCAGGCCCCGGCCAGGCCCGTCGCTATTTTCGGCCCCTTCAATCCACCCGATAATGGATCGGCTTGAAACTTCCGCCATTGCTCGCCGGGGCCGAGCAGGCGGTGAGGCCGATCACCAGATCCATCGCCGCGCGAAACACGATGTGGTCACCCGCCTGGCTGATCGGCGGCAGCACTTCGAGCTTCCCCGTCGTGCCGTTCACCGGCACATTCATGAAGCAATTGAACGCGACCGGGATCCGATCCTCGGTCACGCCATACGGTGCCAGCGCCTCCGCCAAATTGCCGAAGCACCCGCGATGCGTCGGCAGATCAGGATAGAAATGATTGAAGGTGTCGTGCGAACAGGGGGTCAGCAGGAAATCGTGGCGTCCGACCGTGTCCGAGATGATCTCGAGCAGCGGGTTCGACCGATTGGAATAGAGCGTGTGCCCGGTGGTGAGGTAGATCGTCTCGGCATAATCGAACGTCCGGCCCGAGGAGATTACCTCGTCAACATCGGCTGCGTTGAACGCCAGCAAATCGGCGACTTGGCACCCACGCGGATCGATCACCGTCAGCGTTTGGCCTTCGGCGAGGCGGAAGGCCGTACCGCTGCGCTCGGGAATTTCGATCGTGGCGCTCATTCGGGCGATCCCGAATACTGGAACGGGCATTTCCACCCGTCTTCGACGGCGCGCCCGCTATATTGCCGCGCCTCGCTGCTATCGCCGTGGCGCGCGAGCATCGGGTTGCGCGATCCGGCCAAGGCCTCGTCGCGCACCAGAATCTTCTCGCGCATGCCCTCATAGCGGCCTTGCGCGCGCAGCGTTTCGAACTGGTCGTGCAGGTTGAACACCATCGTTGGCCGCGCAAAGCGGCGCGCCGGGCGGCTGGCCCGCGGGTGCAGCCCGACGATGAAGAAAGCCTCGCCACCGAAGCTTAGCGAAAAATGCGCGCTTTCTGGATCGGCGCTGACCGCAGTGTCATAGCCCTGGCCGCGCCAAACATCCTTGTCGGACAAGGATTGCGCGCGCTCCCACAGCGCCGCTTCGAACGCTTCCTCGGACAAAGCGTCGGGCCCGTCGAAAATCACCGCAAAGCTGCGGAACAGCCCCGGCTCCTCGCGATACGCCTTGGCGAAATGGAGCAACCCATCATGGATGCGTAGATCGTCCCACGCACTGTCGATCCGGTCGCAGGCCAGCACGGACAGTGTGCCTTTGGCGAGCGCCGCCTTGGCCCCGACACAGGGAAAATCCGCCGCCGCGACATGCGCGTCGAGCAGGGCCTGAAAATCTCCCTGCGCGCGGTGCTGCCAGGGGAATAAGGGGGTGATGGGCGTTGGCATGCCCGTCAAGACGAGCAAACCTCCCGCTAAGTTCCCGAAAATCCTACTGATCGGGATCAAGCCATCAGGGAAGGACCGCTTTGGGAAAGCCGCCCCACGCCGCATCGTAATCGGCGTCCAGCGCGCCTGTCTCCAGCGCAAAATCGGTCGGCCGGAACACCCAGCGACTTTCGATCATGAAGGCCATTGTGTCGTTCAGCTTGTGCGGGGCGAGATCAACTGCGCTTGCGCCCTGCCAGCTGGCGACATCCGGCCCGTGCCCGCTCATCTGATTATGCAGCGACAGCGCGCCCGGAACGAAGCCGCCAACCTTGGCATCATACGCGCCCTGCAACAGCCCCATGCACTCGCTCATCGTGTTGCGGTGGAACCAGGGCGGGCGGAACGTGTCTTCCGCCACCAGCCAGCGCGGCGGGAAGATCACGAAATCAACGTTCGCGGTGCCGGGCATGTCGCTGGGCGAGGTCAGCACGGTGAAGATCGAGGGGTCGGGGTGATCGAAGCTGATACTGCCGATCGTATTGAAGGTCGCCAGATCATATTTCCACGGCGCGTAATTGCCGTGCCAGGCGACCACGTCGAGCGGGGAGCGCCCGAGATCGGTCTGCCAGAGCGTGCCGAGGAATTTCTGGACGAGCTGATAGTCGCCCTCGACATCCTCATACCAGGCGACCGGCGTCTCGAAATCGCGCGGGTTGGCGAGGCCGTTGGCACCGATTGGCCCGAGATCGGGCAAGCGGAACGGGGCCCCGAAATTCTCGGCGACATAGCCGCGCGCCGGGCCATCGGGCAGGGTGACGCGGAAGCGCACGCCGCGCGGGATCAGCGCGATCTCGCCCGGCTTGACGTCGATCCGGCCGAGTTCGGTGAGCAGCGTCAGCGCGCCTTGCTCGGGCAGGATCAGCAATTCGCCATCGGCCGACACGAAGGCGCGGTCGACCATGTCCTTGGCGCAGCGATAGAGGTGCATCGCGACACCCGTCTGCGCGCGCGGGCCATCGCCCGCCACCATCATCGTGGTGAGCGAATCGAGCCAGTCGGCATCCACGCCGTCGAGCGGCCCCCAGCGCAAGCGATTGGGTGCGAGCGGGGCGTCCGAAGGAGCCGTCGCGAACAGCGGGGCACCGTTATAGCGGGTGAAAGCGGGATGCGCGGCGGAAGGCCGCAGGCGATAGAGCCACGACCGCCGATTTTCGTGGCGCGGCGCGGTGAAGGCGGTGCCGCTCAGTTGCTCTGCATAAAGCCCGAATGCCGGGCGCTGCGGTGAATTGCGCCCGATGGGGAGGGCACCGGGCACCGCCTCGGTGGCGAAATGGTTGCCGAAGCCGGTCATGTAGTGGGTCATCATCTCCCTTTCTCCCTCGCCCCGGCGGGGAGAGGGTAGCGCAGCTTGGCAGCTTGCTGCCTAGCGAAGCTGGGGAGAGGGGCGGCAAAGTGTGCGGCCTCGCGCGATCGACCCCTCTCCCAACCTTCGCTAGGCCCCGCTGAAGAAGCGGGACCAAGCTGCGGTATCCCTCTCCCCTGTCCAGGGGCGAGGGAGAAGATTTTACGCCTCGACCTTGCCCGGCACCACGCCGCGGCGGATCTGGTCGAGTTCGATGCTTTCGAACAGCGCCTTGAAATTGCCTTCGCCAAAGCCGTCATTGCCCTTGCGCTGGATGATCTCGAAGAAGATCGGCCCGACCATGTTCTCGGTGAAGATCTGCAGCAGCAGGCCGCCGCCCGTCTCAGGCGCGCCGTCGATCAATATGTCGCGCTTGCGCATTTCGGCGACGTCATGGCCGTGACCGGGCAAGCGCTTGTCGATCAAGTCGAAATAGGTTTGCGGGGTGGTCTGAAAGCGGATGCCGTTGGCGCGCAGCGCATCGACCGTGGCGAAGATATCGTCGGTCGACAGCGCAAGGTGCTGGATACCTTCGCCCTTATAATCCTTGATGAACTCCTCGATCTGCGAATGCTCATCCTGGCTTTCGTTGAGCGGGATGCGGATCTTGTCGTCGGGGGCGGTCATCGCCTTGGAGAACAGGCCGGTCGACTGCCCCTCAATGTCGAAATAGCGGATCTGGCGGAAGTTGAAGATGCGCTCGTAATAATCCGCCCAATAGTCCATCCGCCCGCGCTGGAGATTGTGCGTCAGATGGTCGAGCGTGTGCAGGCCGACGCTATGGTCTTCGGCGGTCGCGCCGGTCGGCACGAAATCGGTGTCGTAGATCGTCTCGCCGCCATGCTTGTCGACCAGATAGAGGTTGGCCCCGCCAATCCCCTCAATCGCCGGAATCTCGAGCTCGCCCGGACCGTGCGCGCCCGACACCGCCGTCGCACCGCGCTCCAGCGCGAGCTTCAACGCAGCCTCGGCATTGGCGACGCGGAACGCCATCGCATTGGCCGAGGGGCCGTGCGCGTTGCGGAAGCCCGCGACCTGGCCGGCCTCGTCCATGTTGAGCAGGAAGTTGATGTCGCCCTGCGCATAGCGGCGGACGTTCTTCGACTTGTGCGTGCCGGTGTGGGTGAAGCCCATCTTGACGAACAGATCGGCGAGCGCCTCCGGATCGGGCGAGGTGAATTCGACGAATTCGAAGCCATTCAGGCCCATCGGGTTTTCGGGCTTGGTCGCAGTGATCGTCATCGGCTTTGCTCCGGGGAAACTGGTAACAAATGAAACTATACCGATGATCGGAAGCGAGGTCCAGCGGGGGATGACGGGGCCGCGCCGGACCGATACACAAAGCCGGTGATCCGTTACGATGCCCGCCAACGCAGCTTTGCCGTCTGCCTGTCCGCCCTCGCGGGCTTTGTCGATGCGATCGGCTTCATTGCGACCGGCGGTTTTTTCGTGTCGTTCATGAGCGGCAACTCGACCCGGCTCGCGGTCGGGGTTGCGCAGCATCACGCGGCGGCTTTGCTGGCGCTGCAATTGATCGCGACCTTTGTCGGCGGCGTGGTCATCGGATCGATGATCGGGCGGATAGCGGGGCGGTATCGTCACCCGCTGATCCTGGCGTGGATGGCGGTGCTGCTCGCGCTGGCGGGAACGGCGGGGGAATCCGGCGCGGTGTGGGCGGCGGCGAGCCTGATGGCGCTGGCGATGGGCGCGGAAAACACCGTGTTCGAGGAGGATGGCGAGGTGCGGCTCGGTTTGACGTATATGACCGGGACGCTGGTCAAATTGGGGCAAAGGCTGGCGCTGGCGTTACAGGGCGGTCCCCGCTGGGCATGGCTTCCGCATTTCTATCTGTGGATCGGATTGGTCGGGGGCGCCATCACCGGCGCGGCGACCTTCCCGCTGCTCGGCTTTGGCGGATTGTGGATCGCATCGGCGGTTCTGGTCGCGCTTGCAGTGTTTACGATGTTTCGCGGTGAAGTGCTGTTCGGTGTGGCGACCGCCAAGGACCTGACATGACGGGCCTGAAGCTCGATCACTTCCTGCCCTATCGCTTGTCGATCGCGTCGAACCGTGTGTCGGCGGCGATCGCCAGCACTTACCAGGCACTGTTCGGGCTTAAGATTCCCGAGTGGCGGCTGATCGCGATCATCGCCGAGCATGACGGGATCACGCAGCAGGCGCTGGGCGTGGCAACGCGCATGGACAAGGTGACGGTGAGCCGCGCCGCGACCGCGCTGGTCGAGCGCGGGCTGGTCGCGCGGCGGCCTAATCCGGGCGACCAGCGCTCGCATCTGCTGATGCTGACCAGCACCGGGCGGGCGCTGTACGAGGATGTCGCGCCCAAGGCGCTCGAACTGGAAGCGCAGGTTTTTGAGGGTTTCACGGCGGAGGAAATTGCCAGCTTTCGCGAGATGCTCGACCGGATCGAGGCGTCGGCGGCACCCTTCGATGCGGATCGCGGGTGAACGATGGGGGTTGAAGGGCGGGGGGCTGGTGGCCTAAGCGCGGCATAGCCCTCCCCAGGCCGAGACGCTTTTCAGGAGGATGTTCCCATGACCGCTACGCCTGTCCCCGCCATGCTCGACCGCGCTGGACTCTCGGTTGCAGCGCCGCTTGCTGGTTTCATCGAGGAGCGCGTGTTGCCGGGGCTCGGCATCGAGCCGGGCGGCTGGTGGCAGGGCGTTGCCGCGATCTACGACGCGTTCGCCCCGCAAAACCGTGCGTTGCTGGGCGTGCGCGATGCGCTGCAGGCGCAGATCGACGCGCGCTATCAGGCAGGCGGCGCGGTGGACGAGGCGTTTCTGCGCGAGATCGGCTACCTCGTGCCCGAGCCTGCCCCATTCACCATCGGCACCGAAAATGTCGATGCCGAGGTGGCGACGATGGCTGGCCCGCAACTGGTGGTGCCGATCCTCAACGCACGCTTCCTGCTCAACGCCGCCAATGCCCGCTGGGGCAGCCTGTACGATGCCTTTTACGGCACCGATGCGTTGCCGGGCATGGCAGTGCCGGGCGGTTACGATCCGGTGCGCGGGCGGCAAGTGGTCGCGGCCGCCAAGGCGTTTCTCGATGAGGCTGTGCCGCTGGCGGCGGGCTCCTGGGTGGATCTGCACGATGCGGAGCCTGTGTTGCGCGATCCTGCGCAATTGGTGGGGCGCAAGGGCGCGTCGTGGCTGTTCGTCAATCATGGGCTGCATATCAAGGTGGTGGTCGACCGCGATCATCCAATCGGGCGCGAGGATCGGGCTGGCATCGCTGATGTCATCCTTGAATCGGCGCTGACCACGATTTGCGATCTGGAGGATTCGGTCGCGGCGGTGGATGCGGACGACAAGGTTGCGGCCTATGCCAATTGGCTCGGGCTGATGAAGGGCGATCTGTCCGACACGTTCGAGAAGGGCGGCAAGTCGGTGACGCGGCGGCTCAACCCCGACCGCGTCTATGACGATGGGCTGACGCTGCCCGGACGCAGCCTGTTGTTTGTCCGCAACGTCGGGCATTTGATGACGACGCCAGCGATCCGCCTCGCTGATGGTAGCGATGCGCCCGAGGGCATTCTCGACGCGATCGTCACCAGCACGATTGCGCTGTACGATTTGCGCGGGCTGGGTACCTTCCGCAACAGCCGCGCGGGATCGGTCTATATCGTCAAGCCCAAGATGCACGGGCCGACCGAGTGCAGCTTCACCAACGCCCTGTTCGATGCGGTCGAGGATCTGCTGGGTCTGACGCGGCACACGATCAAGGTTGGCGTGATGGATGAGGAGCGCCGTACCTCGGCGAACCTCGCCGCCTGCATAGAAGCGGTGAAGGACCGCATCGTCTTCATCAACACCGGTTTCCTCGATCGCACCGGCGACGAGATGCACACCGCGATGCGTGCGGGCCCGATGATCCCCAAGGCCGAGATGAAGTCGAGCGATTGGATCAAGGCCTATGAGGATCGCAATGTCCGCATCGGGCTGGCGGCGGGGCTGAGCGGCAAGGCGCAGATCGGCAAGGGCATGTGGGCCGCACCCGATCGCATGGCCGACATGATGGCGCAGAAGATCGGCCATCCCATGGCGGGCGCGAACACCGCCTGGGTGCCATCGCCGACGGCGGCTACGCTGCACGCGATGCACTATCACAAGGTCGACGTGTTTGCGCGGCAGCGGAAGATTGCCAGGGAAGCGATCCCGGGGCTCGCACCGCTGCTGACCGTGCCGGTCGCGGTCGGCCGTAACTGGACGCCCGAGGAAGTGCGCGCCGAGTTGGACAATAACGCACAGGGCATTCTCGGCTATGTGGTGCGCTGGATCGATCAGGGGGTGGGGTGTTCGAAAGTGCCCGACATCCACGATATCGGCCTGATGGAGGATCGCGCGACGCTGCGGATTTCCTCGCAACATATCGCCAACTGGCTGCTGCACGGTGTCGCGACAACCGAAGACGTCGATGGAGCCTTTGCGCGCATGGCGGCGAAGGTCGATGCGCAAAATGCCGGTGATCCTTTGTACCGGTCGATGAGCGGGCACCCCGAAAGCCTCGCCTGGCAGGCGGCGCGCGCGTTGGTGTTTGAAGGGATCGCCCAGCCCAATGGCTATACGGAGCCGCTGCTGCACGCCTATCGATTGCGGGCGAAGGCGGTTTAGGGAAACCTATTCGCCGTTGCGCGTTAGACGGTAAGGCGGGGGCTGGGATCGCGAGACCCTCTGACATGAAGCGGGGAAGCGCGGGTTTTGGGTTTGCTGCTATTTTCAACGGGACTGATCGCTGTGGCCGCTGGCGGCGTGCAGCAAGCGCCGTCCGCTGTTCCCGTCTCGATGCCGAAGGTGGGGGATCCGCAAACCGCCGAACCGCCGATCGTCCCGGATGACACGTTCAACAAGGCGCTGCCGCCGCTGTTGAACGACATCAACGCCCCGCTGGAACCACTTTCACCCATCGCCATGCCCACTCCGGTTGCTCCAGCGGAAGCGGTGCCGCCCGAATTAACGCAGCCGCTACCGGCGTTGCAGGCGTTCGATTCGACGCCGCTTATCGATGTCACCGTCAAGGACGCGAAGGCCCCGGACATCCGCTACGACACTGTCATACGCGGGCTGGATACGCTCGGGCTGACCGGCAAGTTCAACGGCCTGTCGGCGCTCAGGGGCGGCGATGGCAAGGCGGCCAATGCCACGGTGGTCTCGGCGCGTGGGCATGAGGATGAAGATCTGGCGATCCGCCTGATGAAGTCGCTCGGTTATTATGATGGCACCGCCATCTCGACGATCGAGCAGATCCCCGGCGACACCGCACGCGTCCGCGCGATCGTCTCCGCCACGCCGGGTAAACAGTATAAGCTCGGCACGATTACAGTGCAGGCGGCACCGACTCTTCCCGCTGGACTGGTCGAAAGCCTGCTCCCGCTGCGCACCGGCGAAGCGATCGAGGCCGAGCGGGTGCAGGGCGCGGAAGCCAATGTTGCGCTGGTGCTGCCGCAGCGCGGCTACCCCTTCGCCAAGGTCGGGCAGCGCGACATCCTGCTCGATGACGTTGCGGGAACGGGCGATTACACCTTGCCGGTCGATGTCGGCCCGCGATCCTCGTTCGGGACGTTCACTACCGAGGGGCGGCTGGCGTTCGGCGCGGCGCATGTCGGCGTGCTGACGCGCTTCAAGCCTGGCGATCTGTATGACAATCGCAAGGTCGACGACCTGCGCGCGGCGTTGGTCGCGACGGGGTTGTTCTCGACCGTGTCGGTGGAGCCGGTCCGCACCGGCAATATCGGCCCCGATGGCACCGAGCAGGTCAATCTGCTGGTCGAGCAGGAACGCGGGCCGGCGCGGTCGGTGGCGGTCAGCGGCGGCTACAGCACCGGGCAGGGCATCCGGCTGGAGGGATCGTTCACGCATCGCAACCTGTTCCCGCCCGAAGGCGCGCTGATTGTGACGGCGGTAGCGGGCACGCAGGAGCAAGGGGCCACTGCCACCTTCCGCCGCTCCAATGCCGGGCGGCGCGACCGGACGGTGACCTTCACGGCTGGGGCCGACCATTCCAATTACGACGCCTTCGACGCCTTCACGACCACGTTTTCGGGGCGGATTTCGTATGACTCCACGCCGATCTGGCAGAAGAAGTTCACCTACGCTTATGGGTTCGAGCTGACCGGCACCAATGAAAGCGTCTATGATTTCGGGCGTGGCGCGCGGCGGCGCGCGACCTATTTTATCGCGGCACTACCGGGGCAGGTGGAATTCGACCGATCGGACAGCCTGCTCAACCCGACCAAGGGTTATCGCCTGAAGCTCAGCCTTAGCCCCGAAACTTCGGTGCGCGGCGCGGTGCGCCCGTATGCGAGAACCCTGGTCGAAGCGAGCGGCTATTACCCGATCGGCGACAGTATCGTGCTGGCTGGGCGGGTGCGCGCCGGGTCGATTGCGGGCACGGATCGCGACGATCTTGCGCCGTCGCGGCGTTATTATGGCGGCGGTGGCGGATCGGTGCGCGGCTATGGCTATCAGCGGCTCGGGCCGCTCGATCCCAATGGTGATCCGGTCGGCGGCCGCTCGATCAACGAATTCGCGCTGGAGGCGCGCTACCGCTTCGGCAATTTCGGGATCGTGCCCTTCCTCGATGGCGGCAATGCCTATGAAAGCGTCTTGCCCAAGGCGACGGACTTGCGCTTCGGGGCCGGGATTGGCGGGCGCTTCTATACCAATTTCGGGCCGCTGCGCTTTGACGTCGCGACGCCGCTCAACCCGCGCAAGGGCGACGGCAAGATCGCGCTCTACATTTCCATTGGGCAGGCCTTTTGATGACCGAAGAGACCGTCGTCATCGCGCGTGCACCCTTCTGGCAGCGAGCGCTCAAATGGGTTGGGCTCACGCTGTTGGGGCTGATCGTTGTGGCCGGGCTCCTGGTGCTTGGCCTGAACACCGCGCCGGGCCGCCGGATCATCGCCAATTCACTGGGCGGGTACACCACGGCGTCTGGCCTCAACATCAAGGTCGGGCGGATCGAAGGTTCGCTGTACGGCGCAATGGTGTTGACCGATGTGCGCGTCAGCGATCCCAAGGGCGTGTTCCTGACCGCGCCGCGCATCGCGGTCGATTGGCGGCCGTTCGCCTATCTGAACAACCATATTGACGTGCGCTCGGCGCAGGCGGCGCTGGTGACGATGCAACGCTCCCCGGCGTTCAAGGCGGTGCCGACCGACCCCTATGCGCCGATTCTCCCCGATCTGGACATTGATATCGGGCGCTTGACGGTCGCGCGGATGGTGCTCGCGCAACCGGTGACGGGGGCGGTCCACATCCTCAAGATCGACGGCGCGACCCACATTGCCGAGCGGCGCGCGCAAGTGACCGCCAGCGTTTCGGCGCTGGCCGGGCGCGGCATTGCGGGCGGCGATCGGCTGATCTTCAAGCTCGACGCCGTGCCCGATGCGAACCGGCTGGACCTCGATGCGCATCTGGTTGCCCCGGCAACCGGCGTGGTTGCCAGCATGAGCGGGCTGAAGGCCCCGCTCGATTTCAGCATTGGCGGCAAGGGCAGTTGGAAAGCGTGGCAGGGCAAGGCGACCGGCACGCTGGGCGGCGCGTCCTTCACCGATCTGGCGCTGACCGCGAACAGCGGCACCTTCACCGTGCGCGGCTTCGCCAATCCGGGCCTGTATCCCGGCGGCGCGCCCAAGACGGAGGCGAGTGCGGCCAATCCGCTCGCCCGGCTGACCGCGCCGCGCGTGCAAGTAGCGCTCACCGCCACGCTCGATCAGCGGCGGGTGACGCTGTCGGGCGCGCTGCGCTCCGATGCGCTGGCGTTGAATGCCAAGGGGCTGCTCGACCTTGCCGAGAGCCGTTTCGGGCAATTCGCGGTCGATGCGAAGTTGCTGACCCCCGGCGCGATCGCCCCCAATTTGCGCGGGCGCGATGTGGCGGCGCGCGTCGTGCTCGATGGCAAATTCGCGACGCCAACCGTCAATTATGTCGTGACGGCCGCCGTGCTGGGCTTTGGCGAGACGCAGGTTGAGAAGCTCTACGCGTCGGGGCTGGCGCGGGTGAATGCCGACCATATCATCGTGCCGCTCTCCGCCCGCGCTGCGCGCGTGACCGGACTCAATGCGGCGGCGGGTGGCCTGTTCGACACTGTCGCGATCAATGGCGATATCGCCATCACCGGCAATACGCTGCTGTCGGACAATCTGCGGATCCGTTCGAACAAGATCGACGCGACCGCCTTGGTCGTCGCCAATTTGAAGACCGGCCTCTATCGCGGTGCGCTCAACGGGCGGGTGAATGATTACCGGATCGATGGCGTCGGCATCGTCTCGCTGCGCACCGACGCCAAAGTGGTGACGGTGGCGAGCGGCGGTTTCGGCATCACCGGCCATGTCGCGGCCAGGACCTCGCAAATCTTCAATGACGGCGCGCGCAGTTTCCTCGGTGGAAATGCGGTGGTGACGGCGGATGTCGGCTATGACCCGAACGGCATCGTCACCTTCCGCAACCTGCATTTGGCCGCGCCTCAATTCCGCGTGACGCGCGGGCAGGGGCGTTATGATCCAAAGGGCCCGTTGCTGGTCGAAGCGGACGCGTATTCGACCCAATATGGCCCGCTTTTCGCCCGCGTAACGGGCACCGCGACCAAGCCGGTCGTGCTGCTGCGCGCGCCGCGCCCCGGCGTTGGGGTGGGTCTGGTCGATCTGGAAGCGACGGTGCGCGGCATGGGGTCGTCTTATGCCGTGCTCGCCAAGGGCGGGACGCAATATGGCCCGTTCACCGCCGACCTAAACGTCACGCCCGGTACGCAATTGGCGGTCGACATCCGCAAGGCGCGTTTCGCCGGGGTCGATTTCACCGGCAAGCTGCAGCAACTTCCGGCCGGACCTTTCGCCGGGCGTGTTCAGTTCGCCGGATCGGGCATTAACGGTGCCGCGCTGCTCGCCGCGCAGGGCAAGGTGCAGCGCGTCGATGTCGCCGCCCGCGCGAGCAACGCCAAGGTTCCGGGCGCGGTCGACTTCACGATCGGACGCGCGATCGTCAATGCACAGGCGATCCTCTACCCCAACGCGCCGCAGATCGTTGCCGACGCGCAAGTCGCCGATCTGCGCTACGGCGCGGCGGTGCTGTCGAGCGCACGCGCGAAGATCAATTACGTCAATGGCAACGGGACCGCGCAAGCGGTGGCGTCGGGCTCGAACGGCGTGCCGTTCCATATTGCCGCCAATGCGCGGCTGAGCCCGACTTTGTGGCTGGTCGCGGCGCAGGGACAGGCCAACGGCATCGGCTTCAAGACCGGCACGCCTGCGCGGATCGCGATCGAGCGGGGGACCTATCATCTCCAGCCGACGCGGATCGATTTCGACAAGGGCAGCGCGCGCATTGCCGCCGATTATGGTGCGGGGCTCGTTGCCAAGCTGCGGCTCGATGCGCTCGATCTGTCGGTCGCCAACGCGATCGTGCCGGATCTCGGTCTTGGCGGATCGGCCACTGGCGCACTCGATTATACCCAGCCGCGCGGGGCTGCGGTGCCGACCATCGCCGGGCAATTCCGCGTCACGCGGTTCACCCGATCGAGCCTGGCGAGCGTCTCCGAACCCGTCGATCTGGTCACGCAGATCGGCCTGGACGCCAATGGCGGCGATCTGCGCGCGTTGGTGCAGCGTGGCGGCACCACGATCGGGCGGTTGGTCGTCACGCTGGGGTCGCTCGGCGGCGGTAGCGATTGGACGCAGCGGCTGATGGCGGCCCCCTTGTCGGGCGGCATCCGTTACAATGGCCCGTCTGGCGTGCTGTTCTCCTTTGCGGGCCTGTCGCGGCAGCAACTGTCGGGGCCGATCGCGGTCGCGGCCGATTTCGCCGGACGGGTCGATGCGCCGCAACTGACCGGCCTGCTCCGCGCGGATTCGCTGACCTACGACAATGAAGTTTATGGCACGCGGCTGACCCAGATGAAGCTCGCTGGGCGCTTCACCAATGACCGGCTGGAGATCACGCAACTGTCGGCGCGGGCGGGCGAGGGGACCGTGCAGGGGCAGGGCTCGGTCGGCTTCTCGGCGGCAGCGGGCTTCCCGATTGATGTCCGCGCGACGCTCAACAATGCGCGCCTCGCCAGCAGCGATGCGCTCGGCGCGACTGCGACTGGCACGATCGCGATCACCAACAGCAAGGCCAATGGCGGCCTGATCACGGGGGATTTGCGCATCCCCAATGCGCGCTATGAGATCATTCGCCAGGGGCAGGCCGATGTTGCGGAACTGACCGGGGTGCGCCGCAAGAGCGACCTCATCAAGGCCAATGCGCAGGCGACCGCGCCCGCCGAACCGGTCGGCCTGTTCAAGCTCGACCTGCGCGTGCGTGCGGACAATCAGTTGTTCGTGTCGGGCATGGGGCTCGAATCCGAATGGCAAGCGGATTTGCGCGTCGTCGGCACTTCGCTCGCCCCGCGCGTAACCGGCAATCTCGAGATCGTGCGCGGCACCTACTCTTTCGCCGGCAAGCGCTTCGACGTGACCAAGGGCGATGTCCGGTTCGACGGCGGCGCATTGGTCGATCCGCAAATCGCGCTGAGTGCCACGACCACCACCAACGGCATCACCGTGGTGATCGATGTCTCGGGCACGGGGCAGAAGCCGCAAATCGCGTTCAATTCGACGCCGGCTCTCCCGCAGGATGAGGTGCTCAGCCGCTTGCTGTTCGGCAGCTCGGTCACCAATTTGTCGGCGATCCAGGCGATCCAGCTTGCCGCCGCGCTCAATTCGTTGCGCGGTTCGGGCGGCGGGCTCAACCCGCTTGGCAAATTGCGCTCGGTCGCCGGGATCGACCGCCTGCGCATACTCGGGGCGGACAGCGCCACCGGGCGCAGCACATCGCTGGCGGCAGGCAAATACATCACCAACAACATCTATGTGGAGGTGATCACCGATGCGCGCGGCTTCACCGCCACACAGTTGGAGGTGTCGTTGACCAAGGCGCTCAGTGTGCTGTCACAAGCCGGGTCGTTCGGTGGGTCCAACGTCACGGTGCGCTACAAGAAAGATTTCTAATCGCAACGGATCGCTTCCCGTGAGCCCGAAAATCGAATATCGGGTATCCTACGGAGAGCGATTATGAGCATGGAACATTTCGACGTCGTCGTTGTCGGTGCGGGGATTTCCGGGATCGGCGCGGGCTATCATCTGCAAACCCAATGCCCCGACCGAAGCTATGTGATTCTCGAAGGACGAGCGGCATTGGGTGGGACGTGGGACCTGTTCCGCTATCCCGGCATCCGTTCGGATTCGGACATGTTCACGCTGGGCTATGCGTTCAAGCCGTGGACCGAGGCGAAAGCGATCGCCGATGGTCCCTCGATTTTGAAGTATGTTAGCGACACCGCGCGCGACTATGGTATCGATCGCCACATCCGCTTTGGCCATCACGTCAAGCGCGCGGCCTGGTCGACGGCAGACGCGCGCTGGACGGTGGAAGCGGAGGGGCCGGACGGGCCCGTCGCTTTCACCTGCAATTTCCTCTTCATGTGCAGCGGCTATTACAATTACGCGCGCGGCCATGCGCCGGAATGGCCGGGCATGGAGGATTTCGGCGGGCGGATCGTCCATCCGCAATTCTGGCCCGCCGACCTCGATTATGCGGGCAAGAATGTGGTGGTGATCGGCAGCGGTGCGACTGCGGTGACGCTGGTGCCCGCCATGGCCGAGAGCGCGGCGCACGTCACGATGCTGCAACGCTCGCCAACTTATGTCGTGTCGCGACCGGCGGAGGATGCGACGGCCAACTGGCTGCGCGCCAAATTGCCTGCGAAACTGGCCTATGGCCTCGTGCGCTGGCGCAACGTGCTGTTCCAGATGTTCTTCTTCAACCTTGCCCGCAAGCGCCCGGAAAAGACCAAGGAGCGGCTCATCGAAATGGTGCGGGGCGAGCTTGGTGCCGATTACGACGTCGCGACGCATTTTACCCCACGCTACAATCCGTGGGACCAGCGGCTATGCCTGGTGCCCGATGCCGATCTGTTCGCGGTGATCAAGAGCGGGAAGGCTTCGGTGGTGACCGACACGATCGCGCATTTCACCCGCGACGGCATTACGTTGCAATCGGGCGCGGAGCTGCCCGCCGACGTAGTGGTGACCGCGACCGGGCTGGAATTGCAATTGCTGAGCGACGTAGCGTTCAGCGTGGACGGTGCGCCGGTCGATTTGTCGAAAACCTTCAATTACAAAGGGATGATGTTTTCGGACGTGCCGAACATGGCGACCTCGTTCGGCTATACCAATGCCTCGTGGACGCTGAAGGCGGATCTGACCTGCGCCTATGTCTGTCGGCTGCTCAACACACGCATTTTCTGACGACGCATTCGCCGGACCGCGTTTTGTGCGTCCTTGTCGGGGAGCCGCAACCGGATCTGTCGCTGCTGGAATGCCTGCCGCAAGCACTGCGCGAGGCGCTGCCGGCCGGGCAGGAGCCGCTCGCCGCAGATTTGCGTCCCGGCGGCGATGGGCGGCGTCTCGCGCGTTTGAAACTGGCGGCGGGATTGCTGGGCGTCGGGCTCGATCTTCTGATCCAGCGCGATGCCCGGCGTCGCACGCGCCTGATGGCGGCGATTACCGCAGCTGCGATGCTGCTCAGCGTCGCCTTTGGCGCGCTGGCGCTCGCCGCGATCGACGCGCGGCGGCTCGCACAGCGGCAAGCCGCCGAAAGTGAGGATCTGGTGGCGTTCATGCTGGGCGATCTGCGCGGCAAGCTGGAACCGGTTGGGCGGCTGGATGTGCTCGACGGAGTCGGCCGCAAAGTGCTCGATCATTATGCCCGCCTCGACGATGACCGGCTGGATGATCCCGCGCTGGCGCAGCAAGCCAAAGCGCTGACGCTGATCGGTTCGATCCGGGTCAAACGAGCGGACTTGCCAGGTGCCGCGCAGGCCTTCACCGACGCGGCGGCGACGTCGGCGCGGCTCGTCGCGCGTGCGCCGAAGGATGGCACTCGTCTGTTTGACCATGCGCAGAACATCTACTGGCTGGCGTTCGTAGAGTGGAAGCTCGATCATGTCGCGGCCGCAGAGCATGGTTTCGGGGAATATGCCCGGCTTGCCGACATGTTGGTGCAAATCGACCCCAAGCGTGCGGACTGGCGGCTGGAGCCCGCTTATGCGCGGAGCAATCTGGGGACGCTCCTGCTTGAGCAAGGGCGATATCGGGATGGGCTTGCCGCGTTTGAGGTGGCCCGCGCGGGATTTAAGGACGCAAGCCAAAAGGCACCGGGGGACAGCGATCGCTTGGCCGATCTGGTCGACGCGCAAAACTGGGTTGCCGACGCCCAATTCCTGCTGGGCAATGTGCGCGAGGCCTATGTCGAGCGCGCGACCGCCTCGACGATATTGCACACCCAATTCGCAAGCGATTCGGCCAATCGCCCTTTGGAAGAGAAGGTGTATGCGGCCGATCTCGCTTTGGCGCGGCGGGCGCTTGACCTTGGCAAGCTGGACGAGAGTTCAGCCGTATTGGGGCGGGCACGAGCGGGGCTTGCCAAGCTTGTCGCCTTTGATCCCGGCAATGCAGTGTGGCTGGCGGATGCGGCGCTTGCGGATCTCGACGCGGTCGACCTTGCGATCGCCAGGGGAGATGTTGCCGGCGCGCGGGTGGCGCATGACCTGGCCCGGCAACGGATTGCCAGGTTACGGTCGATTGGCGGAGCCACGTGGCGCTGGAAGCCACTGATCGAGGGGCGATGGCAGCGGCAAGCGATTGAGCGGTCACAGCGCGTGGGCGACTCGGGCGGGGCTTCGCGCGCGGCGTCTGTGCTGTTGGTCGAGGCCGCAGCGCATCCGCTGCGTAAGGAGCCCGGGCAAGTCGCCATGTTGGTCGGTTTCGCGCGGCTCGCACGCGGGGAAGCCGATCTGGCGATCGCCACCTTGGCCCCGCTTGAATCCGTGCTGCTACCCGAAGGGCGCGACACCCTCGCGCGGGCATGGCTGAAACGCGGCGATGCGGCCCATGCGCAGCAAACCGCGCGCAGCCTGTATAATTCAGGGTACCGGCGGCCGGAGTTTCTTGCCTTTTGGAAGAAATCGGGTTTAACTGTCAGTCAGTGAAAAGGGGGGATCATTATGACTCAAGTTTGGCCTGCGCTGACGACAGAAATTGTTGTCGGAATCGATTCGACCTATAATTTTATGAATTATATCGATCCGGAAAATCCGGTTCCTTTGGTCCTTTCGTTAGACCAGCCGACGACGATTATCTTTTCTCTGAAAGACGATCTGATCGATGCCGGTTGGATGTTTCAGGATCGGCCATTCGTTGTGGGCGCCGATTACAGTATCAATTTCTCCAGCTATAGCTGGCTTGAAAACAGCGTCGGCGACGCTCCTGCGCCCAAGTCCAAATTTCGTATCGTTTTTCAATGTGCGCGCCTCGGCATCTATGAATATAGCTTGATGTTCGTTGACAGCCATGGCCAAAAAATCGGACTGGACCCCAAGATTGAAAATGGCGGCGGTCAGTAAGACGGCCACGGCGTTTGCGTGATGCAGGTATTGAGGATGCCCGTCTCGCCGCACTCATCCGGCGCGGCGAGCATCTTGCTGCGTACGATCTGGCCTATCGGCGGATCGAGCGGGATGGCGTTTCTCCCGCCGTTGCCCATGCGGCGGTTTTGTGTCTGGCGCGATCGGGAGCCACGGATTTTGCGCGGCTTGAATATGCGCGCTGGCGGCTTGGCGGTGACCCGGATGATGCGGAGGCGGTAACGCTTGGCGCGCGCCTGTTGAAGGACGTGGCGTTGGCGTCGTCGGGCGCACGGCGCCGGGCTTTCGCCCGCGCGTCTGCGCTGCGCTACGCGGCGAGCAACGCGCGCCACGGCGGTTTATACAGCGCGATCAATGTCGCCACGATGAGTCTGATCGCGGGCGACGGCGACCGCGCGCGCCGGGCGGCCGAAAACGTGTTGTCGAGCACGGTCGACGAGGGCGATGCCACCGAATCCTATTATGCGTTGGCCAGTCGCGCCGAAGCCCAGGTCTTGCTCGGCGCCCCCGAGGCAGCGGCAGAAACCCTGGCGCAGGCGATCGCGCGATCTCCTCAGGACTATACCGCGCACGCGTCGACGCTTGGCCAGATCGACATTATTTTGCAGGAACTGGGCGGGTCTAACGCGTGGCTGGACCCGCTGCGTCCGCCACGCGTCGCGCATTTCACGGGGCGTATCTTCAACTGGCCTGAATCGCCCGATCAGCGAGCCGATCCCAGCACGCGCCGCACCGCAGCACTTGCTGCGGAAATGCAGAGTGTCTTGAGAAGCAATCGTGTCGGTTTTGCTTATGGCGGCCTGGCGGCAGGCGCGGACATTTTGTGGGCGGAAGCGCTGATTGCGTGTGGCGCCGAATTGCATGTCGTGTTGCCGACTGCCGTGGCGTCCTTCGTCGCTACATCGGTCGCGCCCTTTGGCCAGGGCTGGGTGCGGCGCTTCGAGGCGTGTCTGGCGTGCGCCCAGTCGGTTCGCTTGGCCACCAAAGATCCCTATGCCGGGGACGATCAGGTGTTCACCTATTCGAGTCAATTCGCGATCGGCTGTGCCATCCTGCGCGCCGAGGCGCTGGCAACCGAAGCTGTGCAGCTGGCCGTCTCGGGCGGAGACGCGCAATCGACGGTCGCTGCGGATCTGGCATATTGGGCGGGCGCACCGCGACGGCAGATCATCCTGACGCTCGACCGAGCGCCGCTTCGACCAGTGCCGCGGGCGCAGACCGCGCGTCCGCCCACCGTGATGAAAGCGATGCTGTTCGTCGATGTGCGCGGCTTTGGCAGCTTGCGCGACGATCAGATTCCGGCCTTTTTCAGCGTGGTGATGGCGCAGATCGCCCAAGCGGTCATGAAGCTCGCCCACCCCCCTGAACATGTCGAGACATGGGGCGACGGGGTGTTCTTGGTATTTGATCAGCCGGCCGATGCAGCGGAGGCGGCGTTGACGATCCTGGCATCGCATCGCCGGTTGAACTTGCGCGCGCACGGGCTGCCGCGCTGGCTCGCCTTGCGGATCGGCGGGCATTACGGCCCGGTGCACTTGTTGATGAACCCGATCTTGGGCACGCAAGCCGTGGTGGGCGCGCATGTCGTCGTCGCGGCGCGGATCGAACCGAATGTTGCGCCCGGATCGGTCTATGTCAGCGAAGCCTTGGCCGGTGCGCTCGCGACCTTTCACGCGGATCGCTTCCGTTGTGGCTATGTCGGGCGGACCAAAGCACGGCGCGACTTCGACCCGCTTTCGATCTTCAATCTCGTGCGTCGCGAGCGAGGCGATATGCGGAGCTACGCGAGATAGCTGCGAAATCTGTGTGATTTTGCACATCCTTTCGTTGCCGTAACAGGCACGGGACCCCCAGAAGATCGTGTTCTCGAACGGCCGGTTGCCCGGACGACGGAAGGGGGTTCGACATGCATATTTCGCCCGATTCCCCCGTACCTGCTCAACGGGCCGCGCTCCCGCCGATGCTGCAGCGTGACCGCTGTCGGCCATCGGCGTCTGCGGGTCGATGCGGGGAAGCGCGGTGGCGATAGAATTGAATTTCATCAACAATTCCAACGATATGAACAAATCTGCCATTGTTCTCTTCCAGAAGAACCTTGCCAGCGCGGCTGACGACGCGCCCATTGCGTGGAAGGTCATTCCGGACAGCGCGCCAGGCCTGACCCATCGCTTTGTTTTCCCAACCACGATCGACGTGGTCGCCACCGACGCCGAAGGCGCGATCGCCGGCCCGGTATCCGGCTGGGACTCGCACTTTTTCGTCGTCGGTCCGCAAAGCGCGGAGTCCGCAGCGGCGTTCGGCGCGACGGAAGCCGCTGCCGGCGAGGTTCAGGTTCGCAACGCCTTGCCGGACACCAGCATTACGGCAAACATCTTCCGCGACGGCAGGCTGCTGGCCGTCAAGGCGGGCGTCCCGCCGCAGCAAATGGCGGTATTCCAGCTCAAGCCCTCGCTTTGGGTGGGCGCGGCAGCGGCGGTTTCGGAAGGGCAGGCGCTTGACCCCGAAACGCTCTCAAACGTCAAAACGGAGCTGTCGCTCCTCGGGCTGGCCAGTGCCGACATTGTGATGAGCGGCGGCGGCGGGGATGTCGTGGCCACGCCGTTTCGCTTTTCCCTGCAAAACGTCGTGATGGCGTGAGTAGCGATCCACAAATCTCGCGCGGGAAGGGGCTGCCGTTGCTTCGCAACATAACCCGGTTCTGGACCGCAAATGATGGCTGCCTCGTCTTCGAGATCATTTTCGATCGCGCTTGGCGTGCGGGTGATCTCGATCCGCCTGCCGTCGCCATCGTACGCTGCGCCTCATCGCTCGATGAGCGGCATGAGGTCGCGATTTACGAGGATCGGCCAAGCTGGTTCGCGGTCGACTTTTCGTCGGGCTACCATGTGCACGGTACGCTGCGGCAAATCGGCGATATTCGCATCGACGGAACGCCTTGCCTCACGATTTTTGCCGACATCTATTATCGACAGCCGGGGCAGGAGCATCTGTTTCATTTCGACGGTGGCATGGTTGCGTGCCCGAGTGTCGCGCTGACCGAGCAAAGCGCAGATCGGGTGCGTTTCCCGACAAGTGGCCGATCGGACCGTACGGATATGCGTCACGGTGATCCCGTTGTCATCGCTGGAACCAACGCCAATCAATCCTATACCGCTTAAGCTAAGTAATGTGTAGATCAATACTGTAAAAAACGCAGAGTTTATGTGATCATTACTTAACAATGATAATAATGTTATTTTGGGTATTTAAAATGCATTATAGTGGCGTTCAGTTTGTGTCCTACGTTACGAATACGGTGCAGTCCGATTTTGAAAGTGATGACCTTCAAATTCAATCCTCGGACGGTTCCATCCGCGATGTTGAGGCACGCTGCGCCTTGATGGCGCGCGCGATGCAAACTGCCCGCGATGCCTTGGCTGCGACCCCGCCACCGTCGGCGGGCCCGGTGTTAAAGGTGTTCATGGCACCTGAATATTTCTTTTACAGCGCCCGGCAGGCCTATCAGACCGACGATGTCCAGCGCACGATCGCGCGATTGCAGGCGCTGGCGGCGGACGGCGATTGGGTCGACTGGATTTTCAGCTTCGGCACGATCGTCGGCACCTCGGCCCCCATGCTCAATGGCGGGCCACGGGCTTACTACAATTTCGCCTTGATCCAGGAAGGCGGGGCCGCTGGAGCTGGGCCGGCGGGGGCCCGCATCCTGGCAAAACCCTTGATCCGGCGCGTGGAAGCGGCGGGCGGGGTCAGCGCAGCCGACGCGGTCGCCACGGACCCCGCGAGCGCAGCACGCGATGTACAACTTTCAGTCTACGATGGTGCGGGCATCTTCACCATGCGCGGCCTGACATGGGCGGCGGATGTGTGTCAGGATCCGTCTACAGGCTTGATCGTTCGTGCGCCGCAATTGCCCGGTGAGGCGCGGGTTCAGATCCAATTGCACCCGTCAGCCGGGTCGCGCGTTTCGCCCGAGGGCATTGTCGCGGTGCCGGGCGGGTTCGTTTTCAATGTCGATGGGGCGGGGCAGGGCACCGTGTTGCGGCAGGTCGGTGCGCCGGATCCGATCGCGCCCACTGTCCGGGTGGGGGTCTCCGGGGATGCCCTGGCGCTGTCGGCCGAGACGATCGCGGTCGATCGGCTCTATCCGCAGGGCCCGGGCGAGATCATCATTTTTGATCCCCAGCCGCTCCCGCCGGCGACCAACGTTCAGGGCATGCGCCAGACCCTGATTTGGCAGGCGAGCGACGCTTATCAGTTCGCCTTTGATTTGATTTATGACGAATATGGCCGTTTTTCCACGATCCTGGTGGCACCGCGTCGTCTGCCGATCGATATGTTTCACGGCAACAGCTACTTTTTGCCGGTCGACATCGCGACGTACGATCCGCTCGATCAGCGAGTGGAGATTGCCATGAACGTGGGCAGCGGCAGCGATGGGTATGATTTCGCAATATGGTGCAAGATCGCGGTCTCGGGATTTGTCTTTGAGGGCGTCGCGCTTCAGTTTGGGCTGGATTGGGCAGGTCCTCCGCCACAGACAGCCTGGTAAAACGGCGACAATGCTACGCTTTATCGATGGCAATCATCGCGTGCCATCGATGGTCGTGGGGGCGGGAGGACGTTCGCCGAGGCTCTGTCCTGGAGCGTCAAGACCCGGAATCGCCACCGGCGGCGGCACCTGGAGCAGCTGCCAGCCCTGCGGAAGGTAGTCGACCGACATATAGAAATAGAAGACGCACGTGCCGTCGCCGCGATAGCTTGCACCCTTCAGCACGCCGAGCGCCGTGGTGCCGCTGAACACGGGGGACCCGCTGTCGCCACCCTTGCAGGTCGGGCCGGAGACGGTGACCCAGGTTGGCAAGCAGGCCCCGCCGCACAGGTCGCCTGCAGGAGCGAAGTCGGTCAGTTGGACCAGCGCGCAGCTATAGCCGGTACGTTCGCCGCGATGACAGACGAAGTCGCCCGCTCGCGTGCTGGCGCGGCTGCGCTGAGCGGTAACGGGGCGAAGGCGGGTGCGCGCCGTGTCTGCATAAAAGGTCGGGGGTAGTGGCGTGTCGGCGGCATTGATCTGCACGTCGCGATAGCCCCAGCCCCATTGGCCGACAAAGGGCAGTGGCGTCGAACCGGCCTGCGGATCGCGGTACACCAGATCATCGACGCAGTGCGCGGCGGTGGTGACGCCATAGCGCACGCCGTCGGTCACGGTGAAACCGGTGGTGCAAAGGTAGCGGCGGCCATCGGCCGGGCTGATGCCCTCAACGCGTGACCCGCCCTCTGGCGCGAGATTCACATCGACATGGTTGAGCACCCGGACTTGCACTGGAACCCGCGCAATCGCCTCCAGCCGCGTCTTCAGCGCGGCGGTCCCGGCGGGTGCGTCGGCGCTGCCGATCAGGATGGCGAGTTCGCCGGTGCGCGGATCGAGCCCCATGCCCGGCGGTGTCCGCAGCGCCGCGCGCAAGGCGGCTTGGTGATTGGTGATCGCCCAGATCACCTGGTCACGCTTGACCCGCGCGCCCGTGCGGAAGACGATCGGCACCGTGATCCCACCAGCGACGATGCTTTGCGTGGGAACTGGCGCGGTGCCGGTTAGCGAGACCAGGATGCGATAGGCCGGGCGGTGTTCGATCGCAATTCCGGCCAGCCGGTCGCGATACTGCTCGGCGATCGCGTCGGTTACGGGGACGCTGGCATTTTGCGCGGTAAGGCGCGCAAGGGCTTCGGATGGAGCGACACCGAACTGCCGCGCATATTCGGCGGCATCCTCAGCCAGCGCTTCCGCCTCCGTTTCCAGCCTCGCGGTCTCAACGGGCGGTGGCGGGAGCGCTGGCACCGGCACCGCTGGCGCGATCCGATCGGCAGGGCTTGGGGAAGGGGGAGCGGTCTGCGCACGCGCGCCGAGCGGTGCCAGACTCAGCGCGGCGACGAGGAAAAGGATACGCACTCGCGCGCGATATCAGCTTTGCCCCGCCGCCGCGAGCGGTCTCAGTGCGCCCACGCCTCGAACGGCAAGGCGAGCGCCTCTGCGACGGCCTGATGGCGGATCTTGCCGCCCGACACGTTCAGGCCGTTGGCGAGGTGCGGGTCGGCTGCCATCGCTGCCTCTGCGCCGTGCGCCGCAAGCTTCAGCACGAACGGCAGCGTCGCATTGTTGAGCGCGAAGGCCGAGGTGCGTGCGACCGCGCCGGGCATGTTGGCGACACAATAATGAATGACGCCGTCCACCTCGAACACCGGGTCCTCATGCGTTGTCGCGTGGCTGGTCTCGAAACAGCCGCCCTGATCGATCGCGATATCGACCAGCACCGCGCCGCGCTTCATCGTCTTGACCATCTCGCGCGTCACCAATTTGGGGGCAGCCGCCCCGGGCACCAGCACCGCGCCGATCACCAGATGCGCATTCTTGACCGCAGCCGCGATCGCGGCCTTGCTCGCATAAGCAGTCTTGATCTGGCTGCCGAAGAACATGTCGAGCTCGGCCAGCCGCGCATTTGAAATGTCATAGATGGTCACGTCGGCGCGCATGCCGACCGCCATTTGCGCGGCATTGACGCCCGAAACGCCGCCGCCCAGAATCGCAACCTTGGCCGGGGCCACACCCGGCACGCCGCCGAGCAGGATGCCGCGCCCGCCTTGTTCCTTTTCGAGATAATGCGCGCCGACTTGCACCGCCATGCGGCCGGCCACTTCGGACATCGGCTTGAGCAGCGGAAGCGACCGATCATTGGCGGTGACCGTCTCATACGCAATGCACGTCGCGCCGGAGCGCATCAGGCCTTCGGCCTGCGGCTTGTCGGCGGCGAGGTGGAGATAGGTGAAGAGCAGATGGCGGGGCTCCAGCAGCGCGATCTCGCTCGCCTGCGGTTCCTTGACCTTCACGATCATGTCCGCTTGCGCGAACACGCTGGCGGCGTCGGGCAGGATCGTTGCGCCCGCCGCGACATAGTCCGCATCGCTGAAATCGATGCCGAGACCGGCGCCCGTCTGCACGACCACCTGATGGCCCGCAGCGGCGAGTTCGGCGACCGACGGCGGGGTGAGCCCGACGCGATATTCGTGATTCTTGATTTCCTTGGGAACGCCGACGCGCATTGATCTTCTCCTTGATGCGGGCAGTGTACAGGAGCGCGGCGATTCTGTGTTTGCAAAGATCGCGCATCGGCCGCACCAAATGCAATGCAGTTGCGATTTGGTGACGATTTGCGCGATAGCATCCCGGATGGACAGTATCGACCGCAACATCGTCGCGCAGCTTGGACAGGAATCAAGCCTGACGAGCGAAGAATTGGGCGCGAGAGTCGGCCTCTCCCCCTCGGCCGCGCATCGCCGGGTCAAGGCGCTGGAACAGCAGGGTATGATCCTGGGCTATCGCGCACGATTGTCGCCCGCCGCACGCGGCAATCCGTCGACCGTGTTCGTATCGGTGACGCTCACCGACCAGCGACAGGCGACGATGCTGTCTTTCGAACAGGCGCTCGCCAAGACGACCCAGGTCAGCGAGGCGCATTTGATGAGTGGCGAATCGGACTATCTGCTCAAGGTCCTGGTGCGCGACGACGACAGTTATGAGCGAATCCACCGTGAGGTGCTCTCCACCCTGCCGGGTGTGCATCGCCTGGTGACGCAGTTCACGATCCGTACATTGGCGAGCGAGCAATGATATGCGTTTGGGCTTGGCGCGCGCCGTTGCGGGGGGCGGGGACGCGTGCTATTGCGCCGCACCATCGGGGCGTTTGAACAAGTGCCGTCATCCATGATTTCTCAATATGACATCCGGGCAAGAACAGCCTTCGCGTGAGCAGTGATCTGGCCAGCGCGGGCACTGTGCCTGCTGCACCCGACTCGGTAGGCGTCGGGCTTCATCCCCACCGGAAAGACGGTGTCGCCAAGCTCGCGCTCGGCGCGATCGGCATTGTGTTCGGCGATATCGGCACCAGCCCGATCTATGCCTTCCGCGAGACCTTTGCTGGCCATCACAAGCTGCCGCTCGACGCCGTGCATATCATGGGTGTGGTCAGCCTGATCTTCTGGTCGATGATGATCGTGGTGACCTTCAAATATGTCACCATCATCATGCGCGCCGACAATAAGGGCGAGGGCGGCAGCCTGGCGTTGCTCGCTTTGGTCAACGGCCGCACCAAGAACAAGCGCTGGTCACGCGGGATCGTCCTGCTCGGCGTGTTTGCGACGGCGCTGTTCTACGGCGATTCGATGATCACCCCGGCGGTGTCGGTGCTGTCGGCGGTCGAAGGTGTCGCGATCGCCTCGCCTGGCCTCGGCAAATTGGTGCTGCCGCTGGCCATGGCGATCATCATTGCCCTGTTCTCGATCCAGCGCAGCGGAACCGCGCGCGTCGGTTTGTTCTTCGGCCCGGTCATGCTGCTGTATTTTGCGGTCATCGCGACGCTCGGGCTGATCAGCATCGTGCATACCCCGCAAATCCTGTGGGCGTTCTCGCCGCATTACGCGTTGGAATTCTTTGCGCTCGATCCGGCGCGCGCGTTTCTGGCGTTGGGTTCGGTGGTGCTGGCGGTAACCGGGGCGGAGGCGCTCTACGCCGATATGGGGCATTTCGGCCGCAACCCGATCCGCGTCTCCTGGCTGTTCGTCGTGCTGCCGGCGCTGATGCTGAATTATATGGGGCAAGGCGCGCTCTTGTCGCGACTGGGCACGCCCGCGCTCGAAAGCCCGTTCTACCTGCTGGCGTCGGAGCATTTCCGGCTGCCGCTGGTGGCGCTGGCGACGGCGGCAGCAGTGATCGCGTCGCAGGCGGTGATATCGGGCGCTTTCTCGGTGACGCAGCAGGCGATCCAGCTCGGCTTCGTGCCGCGGCTGCGCATCGAACATACCAGCGCGGCCACGGCGGGGCAGATCTACATCCCGCTGGTCAACTGGCTGCTCGGCGTGATGGTGATTCTGCTCGTCATCTTCTTCCGCACCTCGTCCAACCTCACCTCGGCTTATGGCATCGCGGTGACCGGCGCGATGCTGATCGACACCTGCCTGTTGACGATCGTGCTGTTCCGCCTGTGGAACTGGCCGGTTTACCGTTCGGTGCCGTTGCTCGCGCTGTTCTTCATCGTCGATGGGGCCTATTTCACCGCGAACCTGACCAAGGTGCCGTCGGGTGGCTGGTTCCCGCTGCTGGTCGGCTTCATCATCTTCACCATCCTGACGACCTGGTCGAAGGGGCGGCAGTTGATGATCGACCGGATGCGCGAATCGGCGATGCCGATCAAAATCTTCATCCAGTCCGCTGCCACCTCCGCCACGCGCGTGCCGGGGACGGCGGTGTTCATGACCGCCTCGCCCGAGGGTGTGCCACACGCGCTGCTGCACAACCTCAAGCACAACAAGGTGCTGCACGAGCGCATCATCCTGCTCACCGTCAAGATAGCCGACGTGCCGTATATCGCCGAGGGCGAACGCTGCTCGCTCGAGGATCTGGGGGCGGGGTTCCACCGCATGGTCCTGCGCTACGGCTTCATCGACGAGCCTGATGTGCCGCTGGCGCTTGCCAATGTGCATCGTTGCGGCGCGGATTTCCGGATGATCGACACCAGCTTCTTCCTGGCGCGGCAGACGCTGCTGCCCTCGTCGCATCCGGGCATGATGATCTGGCGCGAAAAGCTGTTCGCCTGGATGTTGCGTAATGCCGAGAGCGCGATGGAGTTCTTCCGCTTGCCGACCAACCGCGTGGTCGAACTGGGCAGCCAGCTCGAGATTTGAGCGAGGCCGCGCCCATCATCGTCACCGCGCTGTTCGGGCGCAGCGATGCGGCGTGGTTCGATGCGTTGCGTACGCGCCACTTTCCGCCCGAACGCAATCAGTTGTCGGCGCATCTGACGATGTTCCATCATCTCGCGCCAAGCCTTGAGCGGGAGTTGAAGCAGCGGCTGACGGCGGAAACGCGGCAAGTGCCCGCACCCGAGGCGCGAGTCGCTGGATTGATGTCGCTAGGCGGTGGCGTTGCCTTCCGAATCGAGGCCCCCGCGCTGGAAGATATTCGCGATTGTCTGGCCGACGCCTTTTCGGCGGTGCTGACCCCGCAGGATCGCGCGGGCTGGCGACCGCACGTTACGGTGCAGAACAAGGTTGAACCCGCCGTGGCAAAGGCCTTGCAGGCGGAATTGGAGCGCGATTTTCGGCCGCGTCGCGTCGAAATCGTCGGCTTGGCGACGTGGTGGTATCGCGGCGGACCGTGGGAAGCGCTTTCGCGGCATATGTTCGCTTGACCGCTTCGCCGCGCATTCCTATAGCCCGCGCCTCGCGAGTGATTAGCGCCTGCGCATGGCGAAGTAGCTCAGTTGGTTAGAGCACGGGAATCATAATCCTGGGGTCGGGGGTTCAAGTCCCTCCTTCGCTACCACTCGCGACCAGATCTGCACCGATCTACGGTTTCCCAGCCCGAACGAATGCGCTAGCGGCCGACGTGACGCCGCCGATCAAGCGCGGCGCAGCCTGGAAGAGGGAGCAGCTATGTTCAGTCACGTCATGGTCGGATCGAATGATCTGGAAGCCTCGCGCACATTTTACGACGCGACGCTCGGCGCGCTCGGCGCGCGGCACGGTTCCGACAATAATGGTCGTATTTTCTACATGCACAATGGCAGCATGTTCCTGGTCACCAAGCCCATTAACGGCGAGCCAGCGTGCCACGCCAATGGCGGGACGATCGGCTTCGCGGCACAGTCGCCCGAGCAAGTCGATGCGTGGCACGCGGCCGGCATCGCGGCGGGCGGCACGCCGATCGAGGAGGACCCCGGCATCCGCGATGGTGGGGTGGTGAAGCTGTATCTGGCCTATCTGCGCGATCCGGCTGGCAACAAACTGTGCGCCATGTACCGGATTCCGGCCTGATCGATCTGGCGGCGGGCCTCTTGCGCGCCGCCGCCTACCCACCATGTTGCCAGTCGGCCCGTCGCTGCCCTAGAGGCGGCGGGCCGACAGGACGAAAGCGACCATGACCACCCACACGACACGCATGTTGATTCTGGGCTCCGGCCCGGCCGGTCTTTCCGCTGCCATCTATGGCGCGCGGGCCGGGATGAAGCCGATTCTCGTTCAGGGCATTCAGCCCGGCGGCCAGTTGATGACCACCACCGACGTCGAAAATTATCCCGGTTTCGCCGACGTCATCCAGGGCCCGTGGCTGATGGAGCAGATGCAGAAGCAGGCTGAGCATGTCGGCACGACGCTGATGTACGACACGGTGGTGGAGGTCGATTTCAGCCAGCGCCCGTTCCGCCTGGTCGGCGATAGCGGCGATATTTACGAAGGCGATGTGCTAATCATCGCGACGGGGGCACAGGCCAAATGGCTTGGGCTCGACAGCGAAGAGGCGTTGAAGGGCAAGGGCGTCAGCGCCTGCGCGACCTGTGACGGCTTTTTCTATCGCGGCAAGAAGGTCGCGGTGATCGGCGGTGGCAACACTGCGGTTGAGGAAGCTTTATACCTCACCAACCATTCGCCCGACGTGACGCTGATCCATCGTCGTGATTCGCTGCGCGCCGAGAAGATCCTTCAGGAGCGGCTTTTCGCGCACAAGGGCATCACGGTGCTGTGGAACAAGGAAGTCGATTCCTTTGTCGATGGCGGCGGCACCAGCGGCCTCGTGGCGCTCGAACTGATCGATACCGTCACCGGCGAACGGTCACGGCTTGATACCGAGGGCGGTTTCGTCGCGATCGGCCATCATCCGGCGACCGAATTGTTCCGTGGGCATTTGAAGCTCGATGCTGATCATTACATCTGGGTCGAGACCGGCTCGACCCGCACCAGCGTGCCCGGTGTGTTCGCGTGCGGCGATGTGATGGACAAGGTGTATCGCCAGGCGGTGACGGCGGCGGGCACGGGCTGCATGGCGGCGCTGGATGCCGAGCGTTTCCTGGCCGAGGCCGAGTTCGAAATGGCCGAGGCAGCGGAGTAAGGTTCAGCCCGCCGCAGGCGGGCGAGACAGGGCGGCAACGATCTGCTGTTCGAGCCACTCGGCATCCTGCGGATGGGCGAAGCTGTGACTGTCGGTTTCACAGAACAGCATTTGCAGCGTGGCGTGGTGCGCGCGCGCGGCGTCCGCAAAGGCGAGGGCGGTATTGTCGCGGCGCGCCAGCAGGATCGTTGCGCGACCGCCCCAGGTCGCTAACGCGTCGAGTAGCTCCGTCGCGAGGGGCGTGTTTCCCTTCGGCACATTGTGAAAAACCTTGTTCAATCCCTTGAATAGGTTTTTCAAATTTACCTGGCCTTGGAGCAACCTGAGCCACTCGCGTGGGTTTCTGAGCTTGGCGGCATAGCGCGCGCGGATCGCGGCGGCGGGGGGAAGAGCGTCATCCTGTTCGATCAGCCACGGATTGGCGAGGATCAGCGTCTCGATTCCAGCCTCCGCTCCGAACAGGGCCAAGGCTGTCGCCGCATCGCAATTGCCGAATGCGACGAGCCGTTCGATCCCGGATAGGGCGCGGAAGGCGGCGGCGGCGCTGGCGATATCGCGGCCTGAAGTGCGGAACCCTCCATTCTCGCCGGTCGAATCGCCGATGCCGCGACGGTCGAAGCGGAACACCGGCACCCCGTGCGCGGCGAGTCGCTGGGCAAGCAGCGCCATGCCGCGATGCGCGCCGATGCGGATTTCATTGCCGCCCGACACGATCAACAAGCCGGTCTTGCCGGCCGCTGTATCCAGCGTGCCGAACAGCGTCTCGCCCGCGCAGTCGAATGTGGTTACCGTTCGCATGTCGCGATCCAATCGGCAATGTCGTCGGCGAGCAACCGAGCCAGCGTGATGTCATTGCCGGGCTCTGCGCGGCGCCACAGCGCCGCGCCCGGAACATGGCGATCGGCAGGGGCGGGATCGCTGTCGAGCCGCACGATGCGCAGCGGGCCGCCATCTGCGGGCGTCCACGGGGCATAGACGGACAGGTCGGTCAGCAGCGCGGTGGAGATCCGGTTCCCGGCGATTTCGACCGGAGGGTCGGGGTGATCTGCCGGTGTCTGGGGATCGAAATACCAGTCCGTATCGGACAGCCTGATATGCGGCTGTAACGCCTGCTTGATCCGCTTCAGGTCGCGCAACAGAGATGGGCCGTCCTGCGGCGCGAAATGCCAGCGTCCGTTGAGCAAGGCGAGCTTGTCGAGCAGTGCACCGCTGCGCAAGGCCACGCCATAAAGCCTGCGATTGGCGTTCCAGGCCTCTTTGGTCGCACAATCGAACCCATCGGCAATGTCGAGGATGCTACAGCGTTCCAGCAGCACCAGGCTCTCGCCCTGGCCGGGAAGATCGGGCAGTATGGTTGCCACCCCGCGCGCCGCCAGCGCCCGGCAAATGGCGACCGCAAAGCCGCGCACGCGATTGGCGTCTTCGAACAAAGGCAGGGCGACCGCGACGAGCGGCCCTTGATCGGGCCCGAAGCGCAGCATGGCCTCCCGACCGCCGCTTGCCTGATACGAGGCGATCAAGCGGCGCTCATCGAATGGCTAGCGGCGCGTCTTGGTGGCGACGAACCGGACGAGCGCGCCGAAACTCTCCAGCATCTCGCCATCAATTTCGTCATCCTCGATCAGGATGCCGAGCCGCTCTTCAATTTCGGTGAGCAGTCCGGCGACCGCCATCGAATCCAGCTCGGGCATCGCCCCGAACAGCGGCGTGTCGGCATCCAGGGCCGCCGCACGGCTCTCGCTCAGGCCCAGCACATCGCGCAGGGTTGAACGGAGCGTGGCATCTATACGATCGTAATCTTCAGAAATCACTGCGAGCCCCAAATTGTGGGTTATGGTGCGCTGCGATAGAGACTGGGCGGTCCGCTGCCAAGTGCGGCCCGACAAGTCCTCTTCACAGCCGGGCGGTGGCGGCTATCAAGAGGCATGATCGCGCTCGACCCCATCGCCCGCCCCATCGACACGCTGCCGCTGCGGGGGCGGTCAGCCGATCCGGCCTTGGTCGACCGGCACGGCACGCTCGATTTCGCCGGGCTGGAGCGGTTGACCGGGCAAGTGGCGGCATGGCTGGCGGGGCAGGGCCATCCGTCGGGCGCGCGCGTGGCGAGCTGGTTGCCCAAGACGCGGTTGGCCTGCGTGCTACCCATGGCGGCTCCGCGTGCCGGATTGGTGCATGTGCCGATCAACCCGATGCTCAAGCGCGCGCAGGTCGCGCATATCCTGGCGGACAGCGGCGCGGCCGCACTGGTGACGCAGGCGGCGCGGAGTGCGACGCTGGAACAGCGTGATCTTTCAGAGAATTGCGCGCTCTTTCTGGAAGAAGATCTGAGCCTGGGGGCGGCGCTGCCTGCCACCAATGCCGATCCGGACACTCTGGCGGCGATCCTTTATACGTCCGGATCAACCGGGCGACCCAAGGGCGTGATGCTCAGCCATGCCAATCTGTGGTTGGGCGCGATCAGCGTCGCGCACTATTTGAAGCTTACCCCTGCGGACCGGGTGCTCGGCGTGCTGCCGCTCAGTTTCGATTATGGGCAGAACCAGCTCTTCTCGACCTGGGCCGCCGGGGCAAGTTATGCGCCGCTCGATTATCTGACCGCCAAGGACGTGGTGAAGGCGGTCGATCGCCTCGCGCCCACCACAGTGGCTGGCGTCCCGCCTTTGTGGGTGCAAGTGCTTGAGGCGGAGTGGCCACAAGATGCAGTAAATCGTTTGAAACGTTTGACGAATTCGGGTGGCGCGTTGACCGCCCCGCTCGTTGCAGGGTTGCGCGCGCGCTTTCCGCAAGCCGATCTGTATCCGATGTACGGGCTGACCGAGGCGTTCCGCTCGACCTATCTCGCGCCCGAGCTGGTCGCGGCGCATCCCGACTCGATCGGGCGGGCGATCCCCTTTGCCGAGATCATGGTCGTGCGACCGGATGGCACTGCGGCGGCGGCGGGGGAGCCGGGCGAGCTCGTCCATGCCGGGCCATTGGTCGCGCAAGGCTATTGGCAGGATGCCGCGCGGACCGCCGAGCGCTTCCGTCCGGCACCCGCCTGGTCCCGATCGGGCGGCATGGCAGTGTGGTCGGGCGATACCGTGGTGCGCGATGGCGACGGCCTGCTTCGCTTCGTCGGGCGCGATGACGAGATGATCAAGAGCGCGGGCAACCGCATCAGCCCGACCGAGATCGAGGAAGCCGTGGTCGCGGGCGGCGAAACGGCGGAGGCGGTGGCGCTGGGCGTGCCCGATGCGCGCCTTGGGCAAGCGATCGTCGTGGTCGCGCGCGGGAACGGCACGCAAGAGGCCGCTTTGCGCGCGCGGCTGCGACGCGATTTGCCAAGTTTCCAGCAGCCTGCACGCTATGCATGGCGCACCGAGCTACCGCGCAACGCCAATGGCAAGCTCGACCGCGCGGCGCTGAAAGCGGAGATGACATCATGAAGCCAATGGGCACGATTCCGGCGGATTTCGAGATCACGCCGCTGCGGATTGCCGGGCAGGAGGCGGCGCATTGGGCCGCAATGGTCGGCGACACTCCCTTGTTCGTCTACGACATGGCGGTGGTGCAGGCCCGCATTCAGCGGTTTCGCGCGGCCTTCCCCTCGATCGACCTGCATTATGCGATCAAGGCTAATCCGTTCGCGCCGCTGCTCGCTGCGATCGCGCCATTGGTCGATGGGCTGGATGTCGCGTCGGGGGGCGAATTGGCGATGGCGCTGCCGGTGAAGCCGGGCGCGCGGATCAGCTTTGCCGGGCCGGGCAAGCGCGATGACGAGCTGGATTTTGCGATCCGCTCAGGCGCGACGATCAATCTGGAATCCGCCGGTGAAGCGGCGCGCGCGCTGGCGATCGGCGAGCGGCATGGTGTCACGCCGCGGCTTGCGATCCGGGTGAACCCGGAGATCGAATTGCGGGGATCGGGGATGCGCATGGGTGGGCGCGCCTCGCCCTTCGGTATCGATGCCGATCGTGCCGCCGCTGTGGCCAGGCACGTGATCGACGCCGGAGCGGACTGGCGCGGTTTCCACATCTTTGCCGGATCGCAGGCGCTCGATCCCCGCGCGATCATCGAAACACAGGCCGAAACGCTGGCGCTCGCGGGGCGGCTGGCCGACGCGGTTGGCGTCATGCCGCCGCTGGTCAATCTCGGCGGCGGCTTTGGCATTCCGTATTTCCCGGGCGAGACGCCGCTCGACGTGCAGGCGATCGGCGACGCGCTGGCAGAAGCGCTGGGCAAGCGCGCACTGATCCTCGCGGATACGCGGTTCGCGATCGAGCTGGGGCGCTGGCTGGTGGGCGAGGCGGGCGTGTATCTGACGCGCGTGGTCGATCGCAAGGAAAGCCGGGGCGAAACCTTCCTCGTTACCGATGGCGGCATGAACCACCAGCTTGCCGCCTCCGGGAATCTCGGCACGGTGGTGAAGCGCAATTATCCCGTCGCGATCGCCACTGCTGCCCCCGATGCGCCGACCGAAACCGTCAGTGTCGTCGGGCCGTTATGCACTCCGCTCGACCGATTGGCGGACCGCGTCACGCTGCCGGTCGCCGATGTCGGCGACCTCGTCGCGGTGTTCATGGCGGGCGCTTATGGCCTGTCGGCCAGCCCCACCGCGTTTCTGGGCCATCCCCTGCCGCGCGAGCTGCTGGTGGGCCAAAGCGAGCATTCCTAACGCAATTTTCACCTCTTTCGTCTCATAGCGGCACGATAGCCGTGAACCTGCCCCCTGCGCGTCAGACGTGACGCCATCGGCAGTACCTCGCGGCGGGAGGTAGAGATGGCACGGTTTTTCAAATCATTCCGGGGGTTGCTGGGTGTTGGCGTCGCGGCGTTGACGCTCGGATCGTGCGTTGGCGGGGGCCGTTCGGAACTGCCGCAGGCGTCGTTCGTGGCGACGCAGGAGCAGCCGGGCGAGGAATATGTCATCGGCCCGCTTGACCAGCTCAACATCTTCGTCTGGCGCAATCCCGAACTGTCGACGAAGGTCCAGGTGCGGCCGGATGGGCGGATCACCACGCCGCTGATCAGCGACATGCCCGCCGTCGGCAAGACGCCGCGGATGCTCGCCGACGACATGAAGATCGCGCTCGGTGAATATATCAAGGATCCGATCGTCTCGGTCATCGTCGAAAATTTCTCGGGTACGTTCAGCCAGCAAGTGCGCATCGTCGGCGCCACCGCCAAGCCCGCTTCCATTCCCTATCGCGCCAATATGACGCTGCTCGACGCGATGATCTCGGTCGGCGGCCTCAGCGAATATGCGGCGGGCAACCGCGCGAAGCTGGTTCGTTACAATCGCGAAACCGGCAAGCAGGTCGAATATAACATCAAGCTGTCGAGCTTGCTCAAGGATGGCGACAGCCGCGCCAACGTCCGGCTTGAGCCGGGGGATGTGATCATCATCCCGCAGAGCATGTTCTGAGCACGGACCGGCGGATGAACGGCTTGCTCGATGAAATACGGGTCGCGCTCCATACGATCTGGATGCGCCGGTGGATCGCGCTGGCGGTTGCCTGGGGCATTGCTGTGCTCGGCTGGGCGGTGGTCGCGCAAATTCCCAACAGCTATGAATCGCGCGCCCGCGTCTCCGTGCAGATGAACACGATCCTGCCCAACGCGGTCGGCATCACCCCTGCCGACCAGCAGAAGGACATGGACATGATCCGCCAGACGCTGACCAGCGCGGTCAGCCTGGAGAAGGTGGTGCGCGGCACGGATCTGGCGAATACGGTAAAGACCGATCGTGATGTCGCGGATCGCGTCGCGGGCCTGGCCAAGGCGATCAAGATCACCGCGCAGCAGGACAATCTGTTCGAGATCGTCGCTACCGGCTCCAGCCCCAAGGTTACGCGGCAAGTCGTGCAGAAGCTGATCGACCTGTTTGTCGAACAGAATCTGTCGGGCGACCGCGACGAGACGAGCACGAGCCTCAAATTCCTCGATGCCCAGCTCGAGCAACGCCAGAAGCAACTCGCCGATGCCGACGCCAAGCGCGCCGATTTCCAGAACCACTATCTCGGCAGCTTGCCGGGTAGCGGATCGCTGACCGATCGCATGGGGGCCGCCCGGACCGCGATGGCGCAAGTCGAGAGCGACCTTGCCGCTGCGCAATCCAGCCTGGCGGCGGTGAACGGCCAGATGGCGGGTGTTCCCGCCAGCGTTGCCGGGACCACGAGCGCGGCGGGTGTCGGCCCGGCGCGGGCGCGGCTCAATGCGATCCAGGGTCAGCTCGCCGATGTGCGCGCACGGGGCTATACCGAAAACCATCCCGACGTGATCGCGCTGCGCAGCCAATTGGCGGCAGCGCAAGCCGCCGCGCGCGGCGAACCCGTATCGGCTGGGGCCGCGTCCGCCACCAATCCGGCGTATCTTTCGTTGCGGTCGATTCAGGCGGACAAGCAGGCCCAGGTCGCCGCGCTGAACGCACGCAGGGCGCAACTCCAGCGGGATCTCGATACGATCACCGCAAAGCTCGCCGGGGATCCCGGCGTCGCCGCGCAGCAATCCAAGATCGACAATGATTATCAGGTGCTGAAGGACGGCTATGCCAAGCTGCTGGCCGATCGCGAAGCGATCAAGCTGCGCGGACAAGCGCAAAGCCAGACCGATTCGATCAAGTTCAGCGTCATCGATCCGCCAACGGCACCACGCGTTCCGACTGCGCCGAACCGGCCCCTGCTGCTGACCGGCGTGCTGATCGCAGCGCTTGGCGGCGGCGTGGCGGCGGCGTTTGTGCTCGGGCAGTTGAAGACCACCTTCGCCACCGCTGCCCGGCTCGAAAAGGCAACCGGAATGCCGGTGCTCGGCTCGATTGGCGAGCTGGTCACGGCGGCACAGACGGCCGCGCGGCGGCGGATGTTGGTCTATTATGGCGGCGGTGTTGCCGGGCTTGGCGTGGCCTATGTGGCGCTGCTGGGCGTGGAAATGCTGCAGCGGGGGTTGGCGGCATGAGCGACCTGACGCCCCGCAAAGTTCGCCCGTCGCTGCTGGAACGCGCTGCTGCGACCTATGATTTCAAGGCGGACGCACGCGCGCCCTATGCTTTGCCAGCGGTCGATCATCCGACCCCGGCGATCGGCGCTGCACAGCCGCGCGCCGATCTGCCTCCTGCCCAGCCAAAGCGGGCGCGACCGGTTGCCCGGCAGGGGCACCTTGCGGGTGCCGCCACGATCGACCGCGTGATGTTGGCCGAGCGCGGTTTGCTCGTGCCCGGGGCTGCAGTCGGGGCGCTGGCGGAGGAGTTCCGGCTGGTAAAGCGGCAATTGCTGGCGACCGCGCGCAGCGTGAGCAAGAGCGATGCCGAGCTTTCGCGTCTGCTGCTGGTCAGTTCGGCGCGGCCGAATGACGGTAAAACCTATTGCGCGGTCAACCTCGCGCTTTCGCTGGCGGCCGAGCGCGACCTCGAAGTGCTGCTGATCGACGCCGACTTCGCCAAGCCCGATGTGATGGCGCAATTCGGCCTTGCCGAACGGGCGGGGCTGTTGGATGCGCTTGCCGACCCGAGCATCGATGTCGAAGCCTGTGTCGTGCGGACGGATATTCCCCATCTGAGCTTGCTGCCATGTGGCACGCGAACGCCGGCTGATACCGAACTCGTCGCCAGCGCGCGCACCGGAACGTTGATCACGCAACTGCTCACCGCCGATCCCAAACGCCTGCTGATTTTCGATTCTCCGCCCGTGCTCGCGGCATCGCCGGCAAGCGTGCTGGCGGCGCAGGTCGGGCAGATCATGCTTGTCGTCCGGGCCGACCGCACCAGCGAAAGCGATCTGCGCGAGGCGATAAACCTGCTCGATTCGTGCGAGCATATTCAGCTTCTCCTCAACGCCGTGGCGCTGACGCCCGGCGGACGCCGCTTCGGCGATTATTATGGATATGGCCAGGAAGAGGACGCCCTATGACGCGCCCGATCTCATCTTTGTCCCGTGCGCTCGGCGCAGGGATCATCGCCGTGCTTGCGACCGCACCCGCGCATGCGGAAGAGCGCAAGCGCTCGATCACGCCCTATATCGAAATCGGGCAAGTCGTAACCGCTGACCTCAAGAATGACGATGTGCTGACCTATTCGACGGTCGCCGCAGGGGTCGATGCGTCGGTCCAGACCCAGCGAACGCAACTGCAGGTGAGTTATCGCTACGAACGGCGCTTTTCGTATAGCAAGAAGGTCGGCGACGACGATGTGCATAGCGGCTTGGCCCGGGCGAGCGTGCGTGTCGCCCCCGGCGTGACGCTGGAAGGCGGCGCGATTGCCACACGAGTCCGCTCCGACATTCGCGGTGCGGCTCCGGGCAATCTGGCCGGGAATGTCGACAATATCAGCCAGGTCTATTCGGCCTATGTCGGCCCGACGGTCGCCAGCCATGTCGGCCCGGTCGGCGTAGCGGCAAGCTATCGCTTCGGTTTCACCAAGGCCGAAGCGCCGGGAACGACCGGCGTTGCCCCGGGCAGCCCGAAGCTCGACGTGTTCGACACCTCGCAGAGCCATGTCTTCAACGCGAGCGCCGGCGTGAAAGCGGGGGCGGTGCTGCCGGTCGGCGTCAATGTTTCGGCGGGCTATGAGCGCGATACCGCAGGGCAGCTCGACCAGAAATATGAAAGCAAGGTGGCGCGGGGCGATCTCGTCCTGCCGGTTCTGCCGACGCTCGCGGTGACGGGCGGTGCCGGATACGAAAAGATCACGGTCAGCCAGAAGGATCCGTTGAAGGACGCGAATGGGGTGCCGGTTACCGACAGCCGCGGCCGCTTCCAGACCGATCCCGCATCCCCGACGCGCATCGCCTATCAGACCGACGGGCTGATCTATGATGCTGGTGTTATCTGGCGGCCAAGCCCGCGCACCACGCTGCAGGCAAGGGCAGGGCGGCGTTATGGTGGGATGACCTATACCGGCTCGTTCAGCTATGCCGCGTCCAAGTCGATCGGCATTCAGGTCGGCGTGTACGACAGCGTCGACACTTTCGGACGGCAATTGCGCGAGGGCATCTCCAACTTGCCGACCAGCTTCATCGACCAACGCGATGCCTTTGCGCAGCAATTCAGCGGCTGCACCTTTGGCACCAGCAACGCGGCGGCGGGCGGGTGCCTGAACGGTGTGTTCCAGTCGATCTCGACCTCGGCCTATCGCGCGCGCGGTGTCGACGCGGTCATTGCCGCGAAGCGCGGCGCGCTCAGCTTCGGGATTGGCGGAGGCTATGCCCAGCGGCGCTTTTACGCTCCCAGCGGCACCGGCTTCAGCATCGACGGCGTGACCGACGACAGCTATTACGCGCAGGCCTATGTCAGTGCCCCGATCGATCGCAATTCGGGCGTGAGTGGTAACGTCTTCGCCAATTATTATGAAAGCGGCATTTCGGCTGCCCCCGGTGTCTTCAGTACGGGAGCCACCGCTCTGTATTACCATAACTTTGGCCGTATCGCGACGACCGCATCGGCGGGCCTGTATTCCTTCGCCCAAAAAGGTACGGAGGACCAGTTGTCGGCGCAGGGCCAAGTTGGGGTGCGGTATCAATTCTGAAACGCATCGGTTGCTATGCCGGTTGCGAGGACGACATTATGTACGACGATCATTATGGTTTGACCGGCCGACCGTTTCAGTTGACGCCTGATCCGCGTTTCTGGTTCGATACGGCGACGCATCGCAAGGCGATGGCCTATCTCGGCTATGGTCTTGCGCAGGGCGAGGGTTTCATCGTCATCACGGGCGACGTCGGCGCGGGCAAGACCACGCTTGTCGGCCATTTGATGGATACGATTGATCCGACCCGGCTGCATGTCATCAAGATCGTTTCAACGCAGATCGAAGCCGACGATCTGTTGCGCATGGTTGCAACCGGGCTGGACGTAGACAGCGTGGGGCTGACCAAGGCACAATTGCTGTTGGCGATCGAACGCGGGCTGCATGCGACCGCGCGCGCCGGGCGACGCACGCTGTTGATCGTCGATGAAGCGCAGGCGCTGCCGGTGTCGAGTCTGGAAGAGTTGCGCATGCTCTCGAACTTCCAGACCGGCGGGCATGCGCTGCTGCAGATCTTCCTGCTCGGCCAACCCGAATTTCGCGAACGGCTGCACGGGTCGGACCGGCTGGAGCAATTGCGCCAGCGCGTCATCGCAATGCATCACCTCGATCCGATGGAGCCCGAAGAGGTCGAGCCCTATATGCGGCATCGCCTGTCGGTGGTCGGCTGGCAGGAGCGCCCGCATTTCACGCCCGATGCGTTCGCCGCCCTCTATAGCGGGTCCGATGGCGTACCGCGCCGCCTGAACCAATTGGCGGGCCGCGTGATGCTGTATGGCGCGATCGAGCGGATCGATACGATCGATGCGCGGGCGGTGGCCGCAGTGGTGGCCGATATCGCGGGCGACATGCCGGGCGTGAAGCCGATCGTCCTGCCCGAACCCGCTGTGGCTGCGACACCTGCGGTTGAGCAGCCGATTTCTGAGGTGGCCGCGCCGGACGAACCCCTGGCCAGTCCGCCACCACCACCGCCTGCGCCGGAACCGGAGCCCGGCCCACTGCCGATTTCGATTCTGCCCCCGACGGCCCCGCCGCGCCCGATCCGCGCGCTGCACGAAGAAGCGGTGGCGGTTGTTGAAGCACAGCCGGTGGTTGTTCCCCCAGAGCCCAAACCGGAACCTGAGCCTGAGCCTGAGCCTGAGCCTGAGCCTGCACCGATGGCGGTGGCGGAAGAGGAGCCCGTGCCTGCGCCAGACGCTACTGCGGATGTCGCTACCCGTATTGCCGCGCTTGAGGCACGGGTTGATGAGCAGGATATCGCGCTTCGCCGCGTTCTGAAGCTGCTCGTTGACTGGGCCGAGGGCGAGCACAGTGCCGCGCCGCCGCTCCCCATCACGCGGGATTAAGCCGGTGCGTCATGTCCTTTCGGTCGATGTCGAGGACTGGTTCCAGGTCGGCGCTTTTGAATCGGTGATCGACCGGGCCGATTGGGATTCGCTGCTGCCACGCGTGGAGGCCAATACCGATGCCGTGCTCGCGCTGTTCGCCGAGAGCGGCGTGCAGGCGACCTTTTTCACGCTGGGCTGGGTTGCCGCGCGCTATCCTCGCCTCATCCGGCGGATCGTTGATGCAGGGCATGAACTGGCGAGCCACGGTTGGGGGCACGACCGCGTCTTCACGATGGATCCCGCAACCTTCCGCGCCGATCTTGCGCGTGCGCGCGGCACGCTCGAGGATGCGGGCGGCGTTGCCGTCACCGGCTATCGCGCGCCGAGTTTCTCCATAGATCTGCGCACGCCCTGGGCGCACCGGATTCTGGCGGAGGAGGGCTATGCGTATTCCTCCAGCGTGGCACCGCTGCGGCACGATCATTATGGCTGGCCCGAAGCGCCGCGCTATGCTTTTCGTCCGCTGGCGGACGCGGATCTGGTCGAAGTGCCCGTGACCGTCGCGCAATTCGGGGCGCGGCGCATGGCGACCGGCGGTGGCTTTTTCCGCCTGCTGCCGGCAGTGCTCACCGATTATGCAGTGCGCCAAGTATCGGCGGACGGGCAGCCGGCGATCTTCTACTTTCACCCGTGGGAAATCGATCCTGCCCAGCCGCGCGTCACCAATGCTCCGCTAAAGTCAAAACTGCGCCATTACAGCCGCCTTGGCGCGATGGCGGGGAAGATGCGCGGATTGATCGGTCGGCACGACTGGGGGCGGATGGATGCCGTCGTGCGCGATTTGCCCTCGGTGCAAACGCTTGGGATGGCGGCATGACGATCCAGCCTCTGGCCCCCTTGCTCGCGCTACGATCCATCGATTTGCGTGATGTCGGCGAGCGTCAACGGGTGGAAAGCTACGTGCGTGGCCACAAGCAGGGGACGCCCTTTCATCTGCCAGCCTGGAGCATGGCGGTTGCGCAGGGGTGCGGCCAGATCAGCCATACCCTGATCGCCGAGTGCGGCGACGGATCGATCGCGGGCGTGCTGCCGTTAACCGAAGTACGCTCGCGGTTGTTTGGCAAAGCGCTGGTGTCCAATGGCTTTGCGGTTGGCGGCGGTATTTTGGCGGATGACCCTGCGGCGGTGGCCGCGCTGGCCGATGGCGGATGGGCACTCGCACAGCGATTGGGGTGCCCGACGCTGGAGCTCCGCGGCGGCGCGATGCCCGAGGGGGCATGGGATTTCGACGATCACAGCTATCTCGGCTTCGTGCGGCCGCTGGCGGAGAGCGACGCCGCCGAGCTCGCCGCCATCCCGCGCAAGCAACGCGCCGAAGTGCGCAAGGCGCTTGAGAACGATCTTACCGTCTCGATCGGGCGCGATGCGGGGGACGTGCGCGCGCATTACGCCGTCTATGCCGAATCGGTCCGTAACCTGGGAACGCCGGTCTTCCCGGCGCGGCTGTTCCGCTGCGTGCTGGAACAGTTTGGCACCGCCGCCGACATTGTCACGATCCGGTCCGAAGGGCGCGCGGTGGCGAGCGTGCTCAGCCTCTATTACAACGGCACCGTCTATCCCTATTGGGGCGGGGGCACGCACGCCGCGCGCGGCTTGCGCGCGAATGACCGCATGTATTTCGCGCTGATGAGCCATGCCCGTGCGCGCGGGTGCACGCATTTCGATTTCGGTCGCTCCAAGGTCGGAACCGGACCGGCCGCGTACAAGAAGAACTGGGGTTTCGACGGCGTGCCCTTGCTGTATGGTAAACGCGCGGTGATTGGAGAGTCATCGCGCGACATCAATCCCTTGAACCCACGCTATGCCCAAAAGGTGGCGATGTGGAAAAAGCTGCCATTGGTGGTCGCTAACCTGCTTGGACCGCACATCTCCAAAGGCCTTGGTTAATGGGTGATATTCTCTTCCTCGGGCATCGCGTGCCGTACCCGCCCGATCGGGGGGACAAGATTCGTGGCTTTCACATCCTGAAGTATCTGGCGGCGCGCAAACGCGTGCATCTGATCGCCTTTGCCGACGACACGCGGGACATGAAGCGCAAGAGCGGCCTGTCGAAGCTGACCGGCAATCGCTCGATCATCTGGCGTTCGAAATCGCGCCTCACATCTGCGCTTGAGGCGTTGATCGGGCGCAAGCCGGTCTCGCTGGCGGCGTTTGACAACGCCTCGTTGCGCGCAGCGGTCGACAATCTGCTGTCGCGGCATTCGATCGATACGATTTACGTTTTTTCCAGCCAGATGGCGCAATATCTTCCGACCCGGCCGCGCCAGAAAGTGATTATGGATTTTGTCGACATGGATTCGGCAAAGTTCGGTGCCTATGCCAAGGGTTCTGGCGGAATCATGCGCTGGTTCATGAAGCGCGAAGCGCGGCTGCTGTTCCAGCATGAGCGCGCGGTCGCGCAGCGGGCAGATGCCAGCCTGTTCGTCAGCGCGGCCGAGGCGCAACTGTTCCGCGACAAATCCGGGGCGGAGCGGGTCCATGTGGTCGAGAATGGCATCGACACCGAATTTTTCGATCCGACCGCGCCGTTCAAGCGGATCGACACCACCGGCGCGCTGATCGTGTTCACCGGGCAAATGGACTATCGGCCAAATATCGAAGCCGTGACCTGGTTCGTCGAGACGATCCTGCCGCACATTCGCGTACGCTTTCCGCAGGCCCGCTTCGCCATTGTCGGGCGCGCACCGAGCGATGCGGTCAAGGCGCTGGCCAAGCAACCTGGGGTGATCGTGACCGGGGAAGTCACCGATGTGCGCGGGTGGATCGCCGCCGCTTCGGTCGTCGTCGCGCCGCTTAAGCTCGCGCGCGGCGTCCAGAACAAAGTGTTGGAAGCGATGGCAATGGCCCGTCCGGTCGTCGCGTCCAGAGCGGCAGCGGAAGGGATCGACCATGGCGGAACGATCCGCATTGGCGAAACCGTTGGCGAGATTGCCGAGGAAGTCATCGCCATCCTGAACGATCCGGTGCGGGGCGCGGAGATCGGTCGCGACGCGCGCGCGCAGGTGCAGGCGCGCTATAGCTGGGAGGCGCGGCTCGCGCCGCTCGATGCGATCCTGGGGATCAGCGTGAAGGCATCCCCGCGCCGCAGCGCGGCCTGAACGCATGACGCTGCCCCTTGGGATGCGCGTCCAGCCGGGACTGCTGGCCGGGGATGGACATGCAGCGCCGGGGCAGGTGTGGCGGCGGCAAACGGTGCTGCTCGGCATCGCCAGTGTCGCGATCCTGTTGCTGTTCGGCAGCGACGTCCGCGCGCTCGCGACGCTGTGGTGGACCAGCACGACCTTTGGGCATTGTCTGTTCATTGCGCCCGTAGTGGCGTGGCTTGTTTGGCAGCGCCGCGCCGGGCTGGCCGAGCTTACCCCCGTCGCCTGGGCACCGGGCTTGGCGCTGGTCGCCATTGGCGGCTTTGGCTGGCTGCTGGGCGATGCGGGCGGCGTGGCGCTTGCCCGGCATCTCGGGATTGTGCTGATGCTGCAGGGGGCGGTGGTGACCCTGCTCGGGCCCAATGTCGCGCGCGCACTACTGTTCCCGCTTGGCTATGCGCTGTTCCTGGTGCCGTTTGGTGAAGGGCTGGAGGGGCCGCTCCAGACCGCCACGGTCGCGCTGACCATGCCGCTGCTGCATCTGTTCGGCGTGCCGGCTGAGGTCGATGGCGTGCTGATCACCATCCCCAATGGCTATTTCGAAGTGGCCGAGGCCTGCTCCGGCGCGAAGTTCGTGATCGCGATGATCGCCTATGGCGTCCTGGTCGCCAATGTCTGCTTCGTGTCCTGGCGTAGACGCGCGGTCTTCATGGTGGTGGCGTTGGTGGTGCCGGTGTTGGCAAACGGTGTGCGGGCGTTCGGAACGATCTATGCCGCCTATCTCACCTCGGTCGAGCGCGCGACCGGGTTTGACCATATCGTCTATGGCTGGCTGTTCTTTGCGGTTGTGATGGCAGCGGTGCTGGCGCTCGGCTGGCGCTGGTTTGACCGTGCGCCCGATGCGCCGCTGTTCGACCCGGCCGCGCTGCAAACGGTGCCGCGCTACCGTCTTGATGCGCCATTGGCGGCGGTGCTGGTGCTGGCGCTGGCCGCGCTGTTCCCGGCCTGGTCGGCAGCGATTGCCGGGCGCGCGCAGACGCTGCCCGAGCGGATTGCCCTGCCGGAGGTGCCGGGCTGGCACCGCGTCGCGCTGAGCGCGCGTGTGCCGTGGGCACCCAATTATCCGGGTGCAGACCATTTTCTGCTCGGTCGCTACGGCAATGCGAAGGGCGATCAGGTCGATCTGGCGATCGCCGTTTATGGCAGCCAGCATGAGGGCAAAGAGGTGGTCGCCTTCGGCGTGGGCGCGCTGCGGGAGGATGATGTATGGGTGCGGGTGGGCGATCTTCCCGATCTGGCGGGCGGATCGGCGATGCGCATCACCGCGCCAGGGCCGGTCGAGCGGCAAGTGGTCACCTGGTATCGCGTTGGGGATACGCTGACCTACAAGGGGCCCGTGGTGAAGCTGGAAACACTGAAGGCCAAGATGCTTGGCGGCCCGCAGCGCGCGGTCGCGGTGCATGTCTCGGCCGAGGCGGTGCCGGGCCATGATCCACGCTTGGCGATGGCGGCGTTTGTCGCGGCGCTGGGACCGATCGAACGGCTGGCCGATCGCAGCGCGGGAATGATCAACTGATGTGCGGTATTGCTGGTCTCTATTATCCCGCGACGCCAAAGCCCGTCGATCCCGCGCGGATCGCGGCGATGGCGGATGCGCAGGCCCATCGCGGGCCCGACGGATCGGGTGTGTGGACCGCGCCAGGGGTGGGGCTGGGCCATCGGCGCTTGTCGATCATCGATGTCGCCGGATCGCCGCAGCCAATGGCGAGCGCTGATGGCGCGCTGACCGTCACCTATAATGGCGAGATCTATAATTTCGCGGCCTTGCGCGCGGAGTTACAGGCACTCGGCACGGTGTTCAGGACTGCGGGCGATACCGAGGTGCTGCTCCACGGCTGGGCGGCCTGGGGACCAGCGCTGCTCGATCGGCTGAACGGGATGTTCGCCTTCGCGCTGCATGATGCGCGGCGCCAATGCCTGTTTCTCGCGCGCGACCGGCTCGGCGTGAAGCCGCTGCATTATGTCGAGCTGTCCGATGGCGGGGTCGCTTTCGCGTCTGAATTGAAGGGCCTGCTCGCGCATCCGCTGCTGCGGCGCGCGCCCGATATTCGCGCGGTCGAGGATTATCTGGCGTTTGGCTATGTGCCCGACGACACCTGCCTCGTCGCGGGCGTGAAGAAGCTGCCCGCCGGGCACAGCCTGCTGATCGAGCGCGGCAAACCGGTGCCCGCGCCGTCGCGCTGGTGGGATGTGGACTTCTCCCGACGTGCGACGGGATCGGCCAAGGCGCTTGAGGAAGAGTTGGTCGCGCTGCTACGCGACGCGGTGACGTCGCGGATGGTGTCGGATGTGCCGCTGGGCGCGTTCCTGTCGGGCGGTGTCGATAGCTCGGCGGTGGTCGCGCTGATGGCGGAGGCCTCGCGCGGCGCGGTGCGCACCTGCACGATCGGGTTTGACGAGAACAGCTTGGACGAACGCCGCTATGCCGATGTGATCGCCGAGCGCTTCGCCACGCAGCACCGCGAGCGCGTGGTCGCAGCGGACGATTTCTCGCTGATCGACACGCTGGTCCATGCCTTTGACGAACCCTTTGCCGATGCGTCGGCGCTGGCGACGTACCGGGTGTGCGAGCTGGCGCGCGAGGATGTGACGGTGGCGCTGTCCGGCGACGGGGCCGACGAGGCCTTTGCCGGATACCGTCGCTATAAGTTTCAGGCAGCGGAGGAGCGCGTGCGCGCCATGGTGCCCGCTTCGATCCGCTCGAACCTGTTCGGCACGCTTGGTCGCTGGTATCCCAAGGCCGATTGGGCCCCGCGCCCGCTCCGCGCCAAGACGACGCTGCTCGCGCTCGCCGAGGATGGGGCGGAGGGCTATGCCCGCTCGGTCGGGGTGACCACACCTGCCTTGCGCGCGGCGCTGTTGACCGATCACGCGCGCACCGCGCTCGGCGGGCATCGCGCCGAGGATCGTTATGTCCGCTCAATGCGCGATGCCCCGGCGCGCGATGCGCTCGACCGCGCGCAATATGCCGATTTCCAGCATTGGTTGCCCGGTGACATTCTGACCAAGGCCGACCGCACCAGTATGGCAGTCGGGCTGGAGGCGCGCGAGCCGCTGCTCGATTACCGCCTGGTCGAGTTCGCCGCCAGGCTACCCGCTGACATGCGGTTGCGCGGCGGGCAGGGGAAGTGGCTGCTCAAAAAGGCGATGGAGCGGTATCTGCCGCGCGATATTCTGTATCGCCCGAAAATGGGCTTCGTCACGCCGATCAGCGTCTGGTTTCGCGGGGCGCTGGCGGATGAGGCGGCGGCGCTCGCTACGTCGCGTGTACTGGTGGGGTCGGGCTGGTTCGATCCCGGCGTGATCGCCCGACTGGCGGCTGACCATCGTGCCGGGCGCGCCGAGCATGGCCGCACGCTGTGGCAATTGGTGATGCTGGACCGCGCGATGGCGCGCCTGTTCGGCTGAGCCCACCGCGCCAGTCAATCCGCCCCGTGCCGGGGAGGATCCGAAGAGCGTCAGAACACTGCCATCGCCGCGTGGAGCGTCAACGCGATCAGCGCCAAGGACGCGCCGAGGAAGAGCAGGAAACGCACCGAAACCTTGTTGACCTTTGCCTGCCACACGCTGTGGGCAATGCGCAGCGCCACATAGGCCCAGGCGATCCACGCATTGACCCCGTTGCCGGTGCCCGTCAGCGCAATCACCCCGCAGACGGCGTAAAACAGCGTCGGCTGCTCCATCAGATGGTTGTGATTGTGCGCCACCCACTGGATCTTGGGCGGCAGGCGGCCGTCGGCGTCGGCCGCCTTTGTGCCGACAAGCTTGGTGATGTCGACCCCAGATGCCCGCATCGCTGGCAGACGCGTCGACAGCATCCACACTAGCATCACCAGCGTCCACGCGATGAGCACGACAACGGGCTTCAGGATCTCGCTATGCATCGGTCATCTCCCCCTCTTTTGGGAAGCGTGCCCGAAATAGTCCGGTCTCGCAATGACGGCGATGCGGCACGCCTAAGGTCGCGGCAGGGCCGCACTCCAGCGCGAGAACAGTTCGGGCCAATCGAGACCCGGTGATCCTGCCGCCAGATGCAGCGCGCCGAAACCATGTCCACCATGCTGGAACAGATGGGCCTCCACCGGCACCCGTTCGACGCGGGCGCGGTCGAGCATCAGCAGCGATTGCGCGATCGGCACGACACCGTCATCCATCGCATGGGCGAGGAACAGCGGTGGTGCGCTGGAATCGAGGCGGCGCGCCGGATCATAGCGATCGAGCAACGCGGCCGACGGCTTGGGCCCCAACAGGCCGTTTACGGGGGCTGTCGGATCGAAACCGGCGGTCTGGAACGATGTCACCGCATATATCAATCCGGCGAAATCGGGCCGGGCGGACAAATGGTCGGCGTGGTCGACAGGCGTATAGACGGGGTCGGCATGGCCGACGGCGAGCATTCCGGCGAGGTGCCCCCCGGCGGAAAAGCCGATCGTACCTAGCCGCGCCGGGTCGATGCCATAGCGTGTCGCATTGGCGCGGATCAGCCGCATCGCGCGCTGCGCATCCTGCAGCGGCACATCCTCGCGCTTGGCCCAGCCTTCCCCGGGCAAGCGATAAGCGAGCACGAACACGGTAATGCCGCGCGCATTGAGGACGCGCGCGACGTCGATGCCTTCATTGCTGACCGATACGAAGCCGTAGCCACCGCCAGGGATCGACAGCACAGCGCGCCCGTCCGGCCGTTCCGGGCGGAATACGCCGACCGTGGGCATGGCGACGCCGCGCAGCCACAATTCCTTGCCCTGATAGCCATCAAAGCTCGGCGCGGGGATGGGTAAAGTGGCGGGCGCACCCGGCGCCTTGCCGGGCCACAGCGGAAAGGATTCGGCTGGCGGCCATGTCGGTACGGCCGTCGAGTCCGCTGATTGCGCAAGGGCGACGCTGGGCATCCCCAGCGTCGCCCCAACGGCACCTGCCAATACCAACCGTCTGTCCAACATTGCCGCTCTCCTATGGATTCGCGGCGACGTTAGCGGGTTCAGTCGAAGCTCGCACCCCAACGGCGCTTGGTGCGGGTCTTCCACAGGCCGCGATGATAGGCGTCCGATGCCAGCAGCGGCATGACCGAACCGGCTTCGGCGAACACCATCTGTTCGATGCCGGTGTTGACCTTGCCCCACGAGGCCGCTTCCTGCAGCGTCGAGGACGAGCAGGCACCGTCGCGCACGTCGGCGACGGTGATCTGCACGGCGTACTTGTGGACCTGCACGTCGTCATGGCCGAGGATTTCGGCGCAGACCACGGTGTCCTGGATGAAGTTCTTCGGCACGCCGCCGCCGATCATCAGCAAGCCGGTGGTGCCGGCCTTGATCTTGATGTCGGTCAGTTCGCGGAAATCGGCGATCGCGTCGAGCACCATGTACGGCTTGCCCTCCTTGGCGCGGTCGACCTGGTGCTTGACCAGACCGAAGCCTGCCGACGAATCGACAAAGGCCGGGCAGAAGATCGGCACGTCATGCTCGTAAGCGAGCTTGACCAGGCTGTTCTCCTTCTTGCCGTTCTCGACCAGGTATTTGCCCATCTCGCGGATGAACTCGCGGCTCGAATAGGGCCGGGGTTCCAGGCTGTTGGCGATCTCATAGATCGTGTGGTCGCAGTCCTGAAGCTGCTCTTCGTCGATATACGTGTCGTAGATACGGTCGATCAGCAGCGAGCGCAGCGTGTCGTCGTCCGGCACTTCGAGCGCCTGATAATGCTTGTGGCCAAGCCCTTCGAAGAAATCCATGTCGACGATCGACGCGCCCGTCGCGACCACGCCGTCGATCATGTTGTTGCGCAGCAGCTCGGCATAGAGATCCATACAGCCACCCGCCGAGGTCGACCCGGCGATGACGAGGAAGATCGAGCAATCGGGATCGGCGAGCATCTGGTTGTAGATGTCGGTCGCGCGGCCGAGATCGCGGCTGGTGAAGCTCATCTTCTTCATCGCGTCGACGATCGGGCGCGCGTCGAACTTGGTGATGTCGATATGTTCGACGGTGGTCGAGAGCAGCTCGGCCTTGCGGTTGGTGTTGAGGACTTCGGTCATGATCTTCTCCAAATGCCCCTCCCGCTTGGCGGAGGGGTTAGGGGAGGGCCGACTGTCCGCATCCCCAATAGCAAAATGCCCTCCCCCGACCCCTCCCGCAGAGCGGGAGGGGAGGAGGTCAGGCGATAGTGATAGTGCTGTGTTACAGCGTGACGACGTTCGAAGCGACCTGTGGCATGTCCTCGCCATAAAGCGAGACCATCGGTTCGTCGGCGACGATCACCGTCTCGTCCGATCCGAAGCCATTAAAGGCCGTGCGCATCGCCGAACCATAAGCGCCGAGCATCCCGATTTCGAGATAGTCGCCTGCCTTCACGTCCGCCGGCAGATAGAAGGGGCCTGCCATATGGTCCATGTCATCGCAGGTCGGGCCATAGAAGCTGAACGCCATGTCCTTCGAGCGGCTTTCGGGCTCGCGCAGCAATTCGACCGGGAAGCGCCAGCCGATATGCGCCGCATCGAACAACGCGCCATAGGCGCCGTCATTGATGTACAGCTCATCGCCGCGGCGCTTTTCGACGCGCACCACGATCGAGCTGTATTCGGCGCACAGGGCACGGCCCGGCTCGCACCACAGTTCGGACGAATAGCTGACCGGCAGCGATTCGAACGCACGGTGGATCGTCTCGAAATAGCGCTCGAGCGGGGGTGGCTCCATGCCCGGATAGGACGAGGGGAACCCGCCGCCGACATCGATCACGTCGACCGTGACCGCTGCATCGACGATGGCGGCGCGAACGCGCTCCATCGCATTGGCATAGGCTTCGGGCGTCATCGCCTGGCTGCCGACATGGAAGCAGATGCCGAGCGCATCCGCCGCCTGGCGAGCGCGGAACAGCAGTTCCTTGGTCTCACCCGGTGCCGCACCGAATTTCGACGCGAGGCTCAGCTTGCTATGCTCCGACGACACGCGAAGGCGGACGCACAGCGTCAGGTCTTCGGCGTGATCGGTCGCGTCGACGATCTTCTCCAGCTCTTCCACGCTGTCGAGAGAAAACGTCTTCACGCCATAGTCGAAATAAGCCGAGCGGATCGCTTCGGATGCCTTGACCGGGTGCATGAAGCACAGGGTCGCTTCCGGCAGCGTTTCCGCAACCAGACGCACTTCCGCGATCGACGCGACGTCGAAATGGGTGATGCCCGAATCCCACAGAATCTGCAGGAGAGCGGGAGACGGATTCGCCTTCACGGCATACATCGAACGACCCGGGAACTTCTCTGCGAAGAACCGGGCCGCACGCGATGCCGCATGCGGACGAACCAGCGTGACCGGCTGAACCGGCCGCTGCTTAGCGATGTCGATACCAGTGTTGGTAATCGAAGGGGTGGTCGCTAACCCCAGCGCGCGATGATGCTTGTGCAACTCAAGGGACCTCCAAGTGGCTTGCGCCTACGGTGAAAAAAGCTGCCTTGCGGTTGGAAGTCCCATGGGGCAGCGGATGGGCGAGATAGGGGCGCGTTTTTGCATTGTAAAGCGGTTTTGAACGTGCGGAGATAATTAGTGACAATTTTAAGACAGCCGACCCGTGCCGGGGTACGTGATGCCGCTGCCAAAGTGGCCGCCGTGGTGCCGCCGACACCGCTTTTCGTGGTTGAAATTCATGGGGTTAAGGTCTCTTTCAAGGCGGAGTGCCTGCAACCGATCGGCGCGTTCAAATTGCGCGGGGCGTGGCACCGCTTGACGGCGATCGAGCCCGTCCAGCGGGAAAAAGGCGTGGTCGCTTTCTCCTCGGGGAATCACGCGCAGGGAGTCGCCTGGGCGGCGCGGCGGCTGGGGATGCCCGCGACGATCGTGATGCCGGCCGATGCGCCCAAGGCCAAGCGCGAGAACACGCTGGCACTGGGTGCCGAAGTGGTGAGCTATGATCGGGCAACCGAGAGCCGCGAGAAGATCGCCGCACGGCTGGCCGAGGCGCGCGGGGCGGTGCTGGTGCCGAGCTTCGATGATCCCTGGGTGATCGAGGGGCAGGGCAGCGCCGGGATTGAAGCGGCGGCGCAGATGGCGACGCTGGGTTTGGGCGCGCCGAGTCGCGTGGTGGTGCCGTGCGGCGGTGGCGGTCTGGCGGCGGGGCTGACGCTGGCCTTGCCCGAGGCGACGATCACGGTGGCGGAGCCGGAGGGCTGGGATGACATGCGCCGCTCGCTGGAGGCGGGGTGGATCGAGCCGGTCGGCGACGCGCCGCCGCCAACGGCCTGCGATGCGCTGCAGACGTTGCGGGTTTCTCCGCTGACCTTCGACGTGCTTGCCCGGCGCGGGGCGACCGGGGTGGCGGTGAGCGAGGCGGAAATCCGCACGGCACAGCGCTGGGCGGCGGAGAAGCTGCGGCTGGTGGTGGAGCCGGGCGGCGCGGTTGCGCTGGCGGCGGTGCTGACGGGTAAGGTGCCGGTCGAGCCGGGGCTGTTGGTGCTTCTGTCGGGCGGAAATGTGGATCTGGCGGCTTATGGGGCGGTCCTGGCGGGCGCTGGCTGAGAGCGGGCCGCCCTCAACCCGTTCGTTTCGAGCGAAGTCGAGAAACCGGTTCGCGTGCAGGCTTCTCGACTTCGCTCGAAGCGAACGGTTAGGAGGAGATCATGACCTCTCTCGAATCCCTCGCCCCCGCCATCGCCATGCTCGCGGCGATCGCCTGCCTCATCGGCGGCGGAATGCTGATTGCCAAGCGCCAGAACACGCAAAAGGGCGTGCTGATGCTGGTGATGGCGGGGGTGCTGGTGGGGAATGTCGTGATCTGGACGCTGTAACGCTGATCCCGCGCCGCCTGACACGGCAGCGCGGGGCGAGGATCACTTGATCGGCGAGTTGGGATCGAGCCGCATATCCAGATACTTGTCCACCGATCCCATCAGCTGCGGCATTTCATGTTCGAAGAAATGGTTCGCCTTGGGGATGGTGTCGTGGTGGATGGTGATGTGCTTTTGCGTGCGCAGCTTGTCGACCAGCTTCTGCGTCGCCAGCGGGGGCGAGACTTCGTCATTCTCGGCCTGGATGATGATTCCGCTCGCCGGGCAGGGCGCGAGGAAGGTGAAATCATACATATTGGCGGGCGGCGCGACCGAGATGAAGCCGCGGATTTCCGGGCGGCGCATCAGCAATTGCATGCCGATCCACGCGCCGAAGCTGACGCCGGCGATCCAGGTGGTCGAGGCTTCGGGGTGGAAGCTCTGCACCCAATCGAGCGCGCTGGCGGCATCGGACAGTTCGCCCACGCCATTGTCGAAGGTGCCCTGGCTCTTGCCGACGCCGCGGAAATTGAAGCGCAGCGTTGCGAAACCGCGGCGCTGGAAGGTCTTATAGAGTTCCATCACGATGTGGTTGTTCATCGTGCCGCCGGCTTGCGGGTGCGGATGGAGGATCATCGCGACGGGTGCGCGCGGGCGGGGAGCTGGCGCGAAACGGCCTTCGAGACGACCATCGGGGCCGGGGAAAATCACTTCTGGCATCGGACCTGCTGACGGCAAAGGAGGTGGGTCCATACCCAAGGCTTGGGCAGGATGGATTGCGCGCTATATAGGGTCGCACCCGCACCGCGCAATCATTGCCGAAGGTTGACATCATTTTGCCCGAATCCCCGATCCGCGAGCGGCTGTATCTCGACCATGCCGCGACCACGCCGATGCGGCCCGCCGCCATCGCTGCGGTGGAGGCGGGGATGCGGGCCTGGGCCAATCCATCCTCGCCCCATGCCGAGGGCCGCGCGGCGCGCGCGAAGCTGGAGCAAGCGCGTGCCGCGATCGCCGCCGCTTATGGCTGGCGGGGCGAGACAATTTTGACGAGCGGCGCGAGCGAGTCGGTGGCGATTGCTTTGTCGCGCAGCGGGGCGGAGCGGCGGCTGATCTCGGCGGTGGAGCATGATGCGGTGATTCGCGCTGGGGCTGATGCTGGCGTGCTGCCGGTGGATGCGCAGGGGCTGCTCGATCTTGATGCGGTGACCGCTCTGCTGGAAGGCCCGCGCGCAATTGTGGCGGTGCAGTGGTGCAATAGCGAAACGGGCGTGCGGCAGCCGATTGCGGCGATTGCCGAACTGACCCACGCGGCGGGCGGCTTGCTGCTGGTTGATGCCGCGCAAATGCCGGCTGGAGCCGATGGCGCGGTGGCGGAACATGCCGATTTCATCGCGATTTCGGGGCATAAGCGCGGCGGGCCGATCGGGATTGGCGCGTTGCTGGTGCGCGACCTTGCAACGTTGGCGCCGACGGGCGGGCAGGAGCGGGGGTATCGCGCGGGGACCGAGAATATGCCCGCCGCGCTTGGGTTTGCGGCGGCTTTGGCGGAGCGGGAGGAGGTCGCGCGGCTGGTGCCGCTGCGGGCGCGGCTGGACGATGCGATTGCGCGCTCGGGCGGGGATGTCGTCGCCGCCGGAGCGCCGCGCCATCCGGCGATCGGGTCGTACCGGATGCCGGGGCTGGCCGCTGCGACGCAGCTCATCCGCTTCGACATGGCGGGGATTGCGGTGTCGGCGGGGAGTGCGTGCTCGTCGGGCAGCATGAAGCCGAGCCATGTGCTGGGCGCGATGGGGTGGAACGTGGAAGCGTCGCGCGAGGTGGTCCGCGTGAGTTTCGGGCGTGACACCAGCGCGGAGGATGTCGAGCGGTTCATCACCGAATGGCGCAGCGTTGCCCGTTCGGCGCGCGCGTTTGCGGCATGAGGGGCGCGGCATGATCTATCTCGATTATCAGGCGACCACGCCGCTCGCCCCCGAAGCGCTCGACGCGATGCTGCCGTGGCTGCGCGATCAGCATGCCAATCCGCATTCGGCGCATGCCGCCGGGCGCAAGGCCAAGGCGGTGGTGGAAGTGGCGCGCGATCAGGTGACGGCGCTGCTGCCGCCGGGCGGTACGCTCGCTTTCACCAGCGGCGCGACCGAGGCGCTTAACTGGGCGATCAAGGGGGTGGGCGGGGCGGTGGTGACGCTGGCGAGCGAACATGCCGCCGTGCTCGACACGGTCGCGGCGCTGCGCTCGGGCGGACAAGAGGTGACGGTGCTGCCGGTCGGCGCGGACGGGCTGGTCGATCTCGATCAGGCGCGCGCGGCTATCGTGCCGGGGACGAAGCTGGTCGCGGCGATGCTGGTCAATAATGAAATCGGTGTGATCCAGCCGATCGCCGCGCTGGCCGAGATCGCGCATGCGGCGGGCGCGCTTTTGCTGTGCGATGCGGTGCAGGGGTATGGGCGAGTCGATATTCCTGCCGCCTGCGATTTGATCGCGGTGACGGGGCACAAGATCTATGGGCCAAAGGGGATCGGGGCCTTGTGGGTGCGGGGCGGCATTACGATCGCGCCGCTGCTGCATGGCGGCGGGCAGGAGGCGCTTGGGCGGTCGGGCACGCTGTCCCCGGCCTTATGCGCTGGCTTCGGGACGGCGGCGGCGCTGATGGCGGCGCGGCACGCGGAGGACGCGGCGCATATCGAGCATTTGTGGACGCTGGCGACGCAGCGTCTCGGGCCAGACTGGCAGATCAACGGGGCGCCCGACCAGCGCTATCGCGGCAATCTCAATATCCGCCGCGATGGGCTCGACGTGGCGCGGCTGATGTCGCGCTTGCGCGACGTGGCGTTCTCGGCGGGATCGGCCTGTGCTAGCGGGTCGGGGCGGGCGAGCCATGTGCTGCGTGCGCTTGGCCTTGGCGAGGCGCAGGCGCGATCGAGCCTCCGCCTGGGCTTTGGGCGCTATACCAGCGAGGCCGAATTGACCGACGCGATCGACCGCATCATGCTGGCCGCCGACGCGCAAAGGATTGCTGCATGACCCTGGTTCGTTTCATCGGCACCGACGGCACGATCCGCGCGGTGACCGCGCAAAGTGGCGCGCGGCTGCTGGAAGTGGCGCAGGCCGATGGTCAACCGCTGGAGGGCACGTGCGAGGGGCAGATGGCGTGTTCGACCTGCCATGTCATCGTCGCGGCGGACGATTTCGCCAAATTGCCGCCCGCGAGCGAGGATGAAGAGGATATGTTGGACCTGGCAGCGGGGGCGACGCGCACCAGTCGGCTGGCCTGCCAGATCCTGCTCGGGGAACGGCTGGAGCAGCTCACCGTGCGGATTCCGGGCGAAGTGCGGAACATGCAGGGCCGTTGATCATTTGCCTGTGGTGCCACCTCGGCACGATACAGGAGATGATCCCATGAAATTCGCAGCCCTGATCTCGGCGGGCTTGATCGCCGCTGCCGCCATGGCCCCCGCCAGCGCGAGCGCACAGGTCGAGCGCCAGCATGATCGCCGGGTCGAACGCAGCGTCGTCCATACCGAACGCAACGGTGGCTGGCGTCCGCACACCCGCAAAGTGTGCCGCACGGTCTATCGCCATCACCAGCGCGTGCGCTCCTGCCGGACGGTGCGCCGCTAAGCGTCGGTTTCGACTTCGGTCGAGACAGGCTTGATCCTTTCGCCCGACCCCGCCATAGGCAGCGCGGGAGTCGGGCGGACGTGGTCGTCGCCAACCTGGTCAGATCCGGAAGGAAGCAGCCACAACGATTTCGCCGCGGGTCGTTCCGGCTCCCACCGCGCAGCGCGCACGGCGCTGGCTGCACCAGCACCGAGACGCGCAAGCGCGGCCGGCGGGCAAGTCCCGTCCGACGACCCGGCTTTGCCCGGGCACTTCAAGCCGTAGCGGGCGCAAACACCCGAATGCGATGCCCATCTGGATCGATCGCAACGAAGGTGGGACCGAAGCTCATCTCGGTCGGTGTTTGAAGGATGGTCACGCCGCGCCGCTGCCAGGCGTCGTACGTCGCCTCCACGGCCGCCGCGTCCGCAACGGCAAACGCCACTTCACTGGCACCGGATTGACCGCTGCTTGGCGGTTCTACCGTATCGCGGTCCCAAAGCCCCAACATGACGCCATCGCGCAACGGCAGCATCGAAAAGCCCGGTCTCTGGTCGATAATCGGGATGCCGAGCAGCGTTGTGTAGAATGTTGCGCTGGCAGCAGGGTCCGCGACGTGCAGCAGCAGAAAGCTGAAATCGGGCATTGAAGGTCTCCTCGCATCGGCAGCGCGGGAATTGCGTGCCGGTAGGGACCTTTTACGACGTCATGCTGTCAGCTTATGTCAGCAGTCGATTCCTCACAGCGTTGTTCCTCGAGGACTATTGCTCGGGAATGCCGCGCAGCGTGCGCCACTCTTTGAGCATCGCGCCGCGTCGGCGTGGATAGCGACCGGCCGCCACGGCTAGCGTGGTGATTCGGTCGGTTCGGAAATGTCGATAGCCGCCGCGCAATTCGCACCACGCGACGACGACGCGCACGCGATCGTAAAACGCCAGCGCAAACGGCCAGATGGTACGCTGTGTGGCGCTGCCATGTTCGTCGGCATAGGCGATATGGAGCATCCGCTCGGACCGGATCGCCTGACGGATCGTGGGAAGTTCCGCGTCCCCGGCGGCGATTGGCGCGCCCGGGCCGATCAACAGTCCCGAGGCATCGATGCCATCCTTCAAATCGGGGGGCAATACTGCGCCGATCTTGGCAAGCACGTTGCGCGCGGCCTTGCCCAAAAGTCCGTCCGCGCGTTCCGAAACCCAGCGTGATCCCAGCACCAATGCCTCGATCTCGTCTTCGGAAAACATCAGCGGCGGCAGCATGAAGCCGGGGCGAAGGACATAGCCTATGCCTGCTTCGCCGTCGATCTGCGCACCTTGGGCCTTCAAGGCCTCTATGTCGCGATACACGGTACGCAGCGAGACGCCGAGTTCCTCGGCCAGCGCCGCACCCGCCACAGCGCGGCGATGGCGTCGCAAAAGCTGGATCAAGTCGAGCAGCCGCTGTGCGCGAGACATGCTGGTCCTTCGAATATGGTCGTCATGACCAATGCTGCCATATTGTGGCAGTATCGATGGTGCGCGTTTTCGGCAACGGTCCTCGGGCACACCATCCCCTCGACAGGGTGCGGTCGGTCGGCAAGGCTGGTCCGACGAGACGGATTTGCCGGGCAAACTCTCGATCAATAGCCGCCCCGCTTGTGCCCAACGCATTGTAGAACAGCGACAAGCTGCTACCCAGGGGCGGGATCGGGACGAGACGGGGCAGGTGGGCGATGATGGGGCGAATGTGGGTGTGCGGGATTGCGGCATCGATCGCGGTTGCGCACAGCGCGATGGCGATTGCGCAAGCATCCCCACGCCAAGTTCCGCCAGTCACACAACAGCAGCCCGCTGGCATACCGGACGATTCGATCGTGGTGACAGGACGCAAAGCGCCCGATGCCGCGACGGTGCGGGCCTTGACGCAAAGCGTGACGCCCGAAATCGCCTTCAACCAGCCGATGGCGCGCTTTGCCGATCCGATCTGCCTGGCCACGGCTGGATTGCCGAGCGCCGCACTCGGCGCGATCGCCGACCGCTTGTTCGAGGACGCGCAACAGGCCGGGCTGACCCTGGCCGGGGAGCACTGCCGACCCAATGTCGTGTTGCTGTTCGTCGCGGACGGACAGGTTGAGATCGACGTGCTGGCCAAAAAGCGACCGCAGTTCTTTGGGGATCTGGACCTGCATGACTTTCGCAAGGTGCTCGCCGAGCCGGGGCCGGTTCACCTCGTCACCCGGACCGCCATCCGCAGCCGGGACGGCGAGCCGCTGTATGAAGGCACTTTGGAGGTATCGACCGCGTCGCAAGCGGCATTGCCCTTTCGCCGGGATGTTGTGGCTTCGGTAATGCTGATCGATCGGGACAAGGTGCAAGGGTTGAGCTTCGTCCAGATCGCCGATTATGCCGCGATGCGGATGCTGGCGCTCGCGCGAGCGAAGGTGCGCGCCGGGTCGGCAACGATCCTGACGCTGTTCGATGCCGGGCAGGCCGCGCCGCCTGCCGAGCTGACGGATTTTGATCGCGGCTATTTGCGTGGGCTGTATTCCGGGGCCGCCAATGAGCGCGGCATCCTGAAGGTGGAGCGGATCGCGCGCGATATCATCAAGGCCACGCCGCAAACGCGGTGAGATGCCACCAACCCTTCGACACAGCGCCTCGCCCGCGCTAGACCGCGCATAATGTCCGACTCCCTCGATCTCCCCGCGTTCGACCTGGGCGAACCGCCCGCTCCGGCGAAGAGCGACGCGTACCGCGTCCTCGCGCGCAAATATCGGCCGCAGACCTTTGCCGAGCTGATCGGCCAGGATGCGATGGTCACCACGCTCGGCAATGCGATCCGGCGCGGGCGGCTGGCGCATGCCTTTCTGCTGACCGGCGTGCGCGGGGTGGGTAAGACCTCGACCGCGCGCCTGCTCGCCAAGGCGCTCAACTGCATCGGGCCGGACGGGCAGGGTGGGCCGACGATCAACCCGTGCGGCGTGTGCGAACCGTGCGTCGGCATTGCCGAGGGGCGGCATATCGACGTGATCGAGATGGACGCCGCCAGCCATACCGGCGTGGACGACATGCGCGCGGTGATCGATGCCTCGCGGATGACGGCGTTCGTCGCGCGCTACAAGATCTACATCATCGACGAAGTCCACATGCTGTCGAAGAACGCGTTCAACGCGCTGCTGAAGACGCTGGAGGAACCCGCCGAGGGCGTGAAGTTCGTGCTGGCGACGACCGAGGTGAACAAGGTGCCGGTGACGGTGCTGTCGCGCTGCCAGCGCTTCGACTTGCGGCGCATTCCGGCGGAGTTGCTGGCCGAGCATTTCGGGCGCGTGGTCGCCGCCGAGGGGGTTGAGGCCGAGCCCGAGGCGCTGGGGCTGATCGCGCGGGCGGCGGAAGGGTCGGCGCGCGACGGGCTGTCGATCCTCGACCAGGCGATCGCCCATGCCGATATGGATGGTGGCGCGGTGAGCGCGGGTGCGGTGCGCGACATGCTCGGCCTGTCCGATCGCGGGGCGATCCGCGATTTGATGACGCTGCTGCTCGCGGGCGACGGGATGGGGGCGCTCAAGGCGCTGCGGCGGCAATATGATCTGGGGGTCGATCCGCTCGGCGTGCTGCGCGGGCTGCTCGAGACCGTTCATGCCACCACCTTGGTCAAGCTCGGCGCACAGCAGGAAGCCGGGCAGGCGACCGAGGAGCGCGAGGCGTTGCTGGACTGGGCGTCGTCGCTGTCCTTCGCCGCATTGCACCGGCTGTGGCAATTGCTGCTCAAAGGGCATGACGAAGTTGCCCGCGCGGCGATGCCGATCGAAGCGTGCGAGATGGCGCTGCTGCGGCTGGTCCATGCCTCGACCTTGCCCGATCCGGGCGAGCTGGCGCGGATGATTAGCAATGGCGTGCCGCTCAACGCGCCGACCCCGGCCCCCGCTGCAGCGGCGGCTCCGGCTGCCCCCGTGGCGAGCGCGGCGGCCGCGCTGGAGGAGGCAGACTTACCCCGCTCGATCAGCCAGATCGTCGCCTTGCTCGAGGCTTCGGGCGAACTCGCTTTGGCGTCGCGCGTGGTGCATCACGCCAGCATTGTCAGCCTTGACGGCAGCGATCTGGTGCTGAGCTCGGCGCGCCCGATTTCGCCCGATCTGGTCGCAGAATTGGCGGTCACGCTGAAGCGCGTCACCGGGCGTGCCTGGAAAGTGACGACTGCGCCGACGCCGGGCGCGCCGACGGTGCGCGAGGCCGAAGCGGCGCAGCGCGAGGCGTTCAAGGCCGAGATTCTGGCAACGCCGGTGATCGCGGCGGCGCTGGAGGCGTTCCCCGACGCCGAGGTTCCGGAGAGTGAAATTGACCGCCTGCTGGCGGCGAAGCGGAGTGTGACGGCATGAAGAGTATCGAAGACATCATGGCCATGGCGCAGAACGTCCAGGCCGAGCTGACCAAGGCGCAGGACGGGCTCGACAAGATCGAGGTCGAAGGCGTGGCCGGTGGCGGGCTGGTCAAGGTGCGGGCGTCGGCCAAGGGGCGGATCATCGGCATTGAGATCGACGAATCGCTGCTGCAGCCGAGCGAGAAGCAGATGGTCGAGGATCTGGTCGTCGCCGCGTTCAACGATGCCAAGGCCAAGGCTGATGCGGCATCGGGCGCAGAAATGGCCAAGATGACCAGCGGCATCCCGCTGCCGCCGGGGTTCAAGCTGCCCTTCTGATCGGGGGGCGATAACGGAACGATCGCCCGTGCAACCCGTTCAACCCTGCAGATAAAAGCAGGAGGATAGCATGAGCGAGCAAGTAACCGAGACGCCGCACACGACTGTGATCGAACGTCGCAGCGGCGGCGGCGCAATCTTCATCGGCATTGTTCTGTTGATCGCGGTCGCAGTTGGCGCGTTCTATCTGTTCAACAAGAGCCAGAATGACAATGTGCGTACCGACGCGATCGCCGGTGCGGCAAAGGATGTGGGCGACAGCGCGAAGAAGGTCGGCGACAGCGCTTCGAAGGCGGCGGACGACGCGACCAAATAAGGTTTAGCGCAAGCAGCGGTCCAGCCCGTCGTTACGGACGACGCCCACCCGGCGGGTGATAGTGTTGCCGTGGCGGCGGGTGAATCCGCGTGGCGCGATCGCCGCGCGCTTCTTTGGGAGTGGCAGCACAGCGGCGATCCGGCCAGCTTCGTCAGGCGTCAGGTGGCTTGCGTCATGGCCGAAATAGCGCCGTGACGCAGCGTCGACGCCATACGTCCCAATGCCGGTCTCGGCGACATTGAGATAGACCTCCATAATCCGGCGCTTGCCCCAGATGTTTTCAATCAGGACGGTGAAATACGCCTCCAACGCTTTGCGCGCATAGCCGCCGCCCTGAATTAGAAAGACGTTCTTGGCGGTTTGTTGGCTGATGGTCGATCCGCCGCGGATGCGCCCACCGCTTGCATTGCGCAGATAAGCGGTTTCGATCGCGTGCAGATCAAACCCGTTATGCAAGCAGAAGCGCGAATCCTCGCCCGCAATCGCCGCACGCGCCATGTTGGGGTCGATCTTGGATAGCGGCCGCCAGGATTTGTCGATGCCGTGCCCGCCCAGCGCATCGCCGACCATGGTCAACGTGATCGGCGGCGGCACGAAGCGGTAGAGCACCACCATGAAGACCGACACGATCACGAAGGCGATCACCGCGCGGAGCGCCCAGCCGACCACACGTCCGAGCAGGCCGCGTTTCGGACGAGGGCGCGCACGCGGGTTCAGTTCGGACTGTTGCACATGCGTTCCGACATCGGCGTTCCCTGGTCCCATGACATGCTCCCGAGGCTTTGCGTAGCGCGGGAGCAGTGTCGAGGGAAGAAACGCTATGCGATCAGGCGGAGACCAGCATCCGGTTGTCGCCCGCGATGCGCATCATCGCCTTTTGCAGCTTCTCGAACGCGCGCACCTCGATCTGGCGGACGCGCTCGCGCGACACGCCATAGACCTGGCTCAGTTCCTCAAGCGTCTTGGGCTCGTCGGTCAGGCGGCGTTCGGTCAGGATGAACTTTTCGCGCTCGTTGAGGTCGTCCATCGCGGCGGTGAGCATTTCGTGGCGGACATCGGCTTCCTGCGCTTCGGCAACGACGCTGTCCTGCAGGGGCGAGTCGTCGGCGAGCCAATCCTGCCACTGGCCTTCGCCATCTTCGCGCATCGGCACGTTGAGCGAGGTATCGCCGCCCATCGCCATGCGGCGATTCATGCTGGTGACTTCGTCCTCGGTGACCCCCAGATCCTTGGCGATCTTGGCGAGATGCTCAGGCGACAGATCGCCATCCTCGAACGCGTCGAGCTTGGACTTCATCCGGCGCAGGTTGAAGAACAGCTTCTTTTGCGCGGCGGTGGTGCCCATTTTCACCAGGCTCCACGAGCGCAGGATGAATTCCTGGATCGAGGCGCGGATCCACCACATCGCATAGGTCGCCAAGCGGAAGCCGCGATCGGCCTCGAACTTCTTAACGCCTTGCATCAGGCCGATATTGCCCTCCGAGATGAGCTCCGACACGGGGAGGCCATAACCGCGATAGCCCATCGCAATCTTCGCCACGAGGCGCAGATGCGAGGTGACCAATTGCGCGGCGGCATCGGTGTCACCATGCTCTTCGAAGCGCTTGGCGAGCATATATTCCTGCTCGGGCGCGAGGATCGGAAATTTCTTGATCTCCGACAGGTAGCGATTGAGGCTCGCCTCGCCGCCAAGGGCGGGGATCGTCGCGGGGACGTTGCTGCGGGCTGCCATGATCGTGTCTCCCTTTATCGAAGCTGGACCGTGCCAGAGGCACACGCCAGCCGAAACCTATACAAACAGTCTATAGAACAGTTCCTGCATGTCGGCAGGCATTTCGCTATCGAACGCCAAAGCGTTACTTGTCACCGGATGAATGAACCCCAAACGGGCGGCGTGCAACGCCTGACGCCGGAAACCCAAGGTTTCCAAAGTGGCTTTGTGGGCCTGCTTTGTTCTACCGTAAACCGGGTCGCCGAGCAAGGGGTGACCGAGCGAGGCCATATGCACGCGGACCTGGTGCGTCCGTCCGGTTTCCAGCCGACATTCGACCAATGCCGCGTCCCGCAAGCGTTCGATCGTGGTGAAATGCGTGACCGCCCGTTTGCCGCCGGGGACGATCGCGATCTTCTTGCGGTTGGAGGGTGATCGCGCGAGCGGTGCGTCGACGGTTCCGGTAGGCGGGGCGGGCTGCCCTGACACGATCGCCTTATAGCGCCGGTCGATGCTGTGGTCGTGAAATTGCTTAGCCAGGCCCTCATGCGCGCGGTCGGTCTTGGCCGCGACCATCAGGCCTGACGTGTCCTTGTCGATACGGTGGACGATCCCCGGCCGCGCCACGCCGCCAATCCCCGAGAGATTGCCCGCGCAGTGGTGGAGCAGCGCGTTGACCAAGGTGCCGTCGGCATTCCCCGCCGCCGGATGGACGACCAACCCCGCCTGTTTGTCGATCACGATCAGTTCGTCATCCTCGAACACGACGTTGAGCGCGATGTCCTGCGCGGCGTTATGCGAGGGTGTGGGGGCGGGGACGGCGACCAGATACAGGCCCCCGGCAATCGCCTTGCCCGACGGATCATTGGCGACATGCCCGCGCGGATCGGTGACGGCCCCGCTTGCGATCAGCGCCTTTAGCCGTTCGCGCGAGACATCCGGCAGCGCATCGGCCAGCGCGCGGTCGAGGCGCAGCCCCTGCGCGGTCGCGGAAACCCGCGCTTCAAGAGTGGCCACCCCCCGGTTCATGGACTAGAATCTGGGCATGACGTTGGAGATTTCAAGCACTCTGCTGGCGCGACTGCTAAACGAAGCCGCAAATACGCCGGAGGTGGAGGTGTGCGGCCTGCTGTTCGGCACGGCGGAGCGGTTGGAAGCGGTGCGTGCCTGTCGCAACGTCGCGGCGGAGCCCGCCCATGCCTTCGAGATCGACCCCGCAGCCCTTATCGCGGCGCATCGTGCCGCGCGCGACGGTGGTCCTGCGTTGCTCGGCTACTATCACTCGCACCCCAATGGGGTCGCAACACCCTCGGCGCGCGACGCGGCCGCCGCCGCACCCGATGGGGCGCTGTGGATCATCATCGCGGGGCAGACCGTCGCCTGTTATCGCGCCGTTTGCGAGGGCGCGCATGCCGGGCGGTTCGACGCCGTGCCGTATCGGATCGAGGAAGTCTGACACCAATAGGGATGCAGTGGGTTGCTTCCTCCGCCGTGCATCGCCAGAAGAGCGATCAAGTCATGATCCGAAAGCCAAACAACCAATGACGATCAGCGCCGCCGATTTCGCAAGCCTGCTGTGCTCGCGCCTGTGCCACGATTTGCTGAGCCCGGTGGGCGCACTCAATAACGGACTGGAACTGCTCGCCGATGAGCATGACCCGGAAATGCGCGCGCGCTGCCTGGAACTGCTGAGCGACAGCGCCAAGGCGTCCGCCAACAAGCTGAAATTCTTCCGGCTCGCTTTTGGTGCCGCCGGCGGTTTCGGCGAATCGGTCGATTCGCGCGAAGCACGCGCGGCGATCGAGGGGCTGTTCGGCGACGGACACAAGGTCAAGCTCGGCTGGCTGGTCGAGGACGCGACGCTGCCCAAGCCAGCCATCAAGGTATTGCTCAATCTCGCGCTGATCGCGGGCGATGCGCTGGTGCGCGGCGGACAACTCGATGTCGGCGCGGAGAGCAATGACGGTCAGGTCGAGATCGTCGTCCGCGCCGATGGCCCGCGCATCGTGCTCGATGCCGAAATGCGCGCGGCCTTGACCGGAACGCAGGGCGAAGCCGTCATCACCCCGCGGGCGGCAGCGGCGTATCTTGTGCAGGCGTTGGTCGCCGAGGGCGGCGGGATCGTCCAGGTTTCCGACCCTGAGGATTCGGTGCTGTTGTTCGGCGCGGCCTTCAAGGGAGGCTAACTCTGCCTTAACCACTGTTCAGCCATGACCGCGTGCAGCGCTACGCGGGGGCCCATGGACGATCTCTTACAGGAATTCATCGCCGAGACGCGCGAGACGCTGGAAGCGCTCTCGGGCGAGATCGTCGCATGGGAATCCGCGCCGGACGATCGCGACCGGCTCGATGCGATCTTTCGCTTCGTCCATACGGTGAAAGGCAGTTGCGGTTTTCTCGATCTGCCGCGCCTTGCGCGACTGAGCCATGCCGCCGAAGACGTCCTGGCGGCGGTGCGATCGGGCGAGCGCGCGCCCGACACCCGCCTGGTCAACGCCGTGCTGGCGATTGTCGACCGGATTGGCGAGATCGTCGAGGCGATCGACGCCGGCCATGCCCTTGACGATTCGGGCGAAGACCTGCTGATCGCAGCGCTGGATACGGGTGCCGAAATGGCGGCACCCCAGGCGGTGTCGGCACCGCGCTCCCCCAGCCGCAGTGTCCGCCTCAACGTCGATTTGCTCGACCGGATGATGAGCGGCATGTCCGACATGGTGCTGGCGCGCAACGAACTGGCGCGGCGCGTGCGCGATGGAGGGGCCGACCCGGTCGTCGAGGCCGCGCTCGAGCGGCTCTCGCTGACCGTCGCCGAGATGCGCGACACGGTCACGCGGACGCGCATGCAGAAGATCGACGCTTTGTTCTCGGCGCTGCCGCGCATGGTGCGCGATACCGCGACCGAACTCGGCAAATCGGTGACGCTGCATATTGAGGGCAGCGATGTCGAGCTTGACCGCGAGATGATCGAGATGATGCGCGATCCGCTCGTTCACATCATCCGCAATTCGATTGACCACGGGATCGAAGCCCCGGCGCTGCGCCGCGCGCTGGGCAAGCGCGAGAATGGCTGGCTCAACGTGGCGGCGCGGCAATCGGGCAACCAGATCGTCATCGAGATCAGCGACGATGGTCAGGGGGTCGATACCGATCGGCTCGTCACGAAGGTCGCGAGCGCAGGGCTGCGCAGCGACGCGCAATTGCGCGGCATGAGCGAACAGGCAAAGCTCGATCTGATTTTCGAACCCGGCCTTTCGACCAAGGACATGGCCACCGCCATTTCCGGCCGGGGCGTCGGGATGGACGTGGTGCGCGCCAATGTGGAGCAGATTGGCGGGCGGATCGAATTGCACAATGCGCCCGGCAAGGGCCTGCGAATCGCCATCCATGTGCCGCTTACGCTTTCGATCATGTCCACCATCGGCGTTGGTGTGCGGGACCAGCGCTTTGCCATCTCGCGTCAGGTGATCGAGGAAATCGTCCGCGTCGGCGGCGATATGATCCGCATCGATCGCATCGGCGACACATTGAGCGCAACGGTGCGCGACCGGCGCATGCCGTTGATCGACCTTGGCGATTTGCTCGGCTTCGGGCAGCGGTCGCCGGTGATGCTGGCGATCGTCAGCGCATCGGGCGGCAGCTACGCGCTCGCGGTCGATTCGGTGCTCGATCATGAGGAACTGGTCATCAAGCCGGCCGCGCCGGCCATCATGGCGACCGGGGTCTATGCCGGACAGACGCTGCCCGATAGCGGGCTGCCGATGCTGATGCTCGATTGCGCCGGTATCGCGCATGTCGCGGGCCTGGTGTTCGGGCGTGAGGCGATGGTTGAAGAGATCGAGGCGGAGGCCGTGGTCCCCGGCGTGCAGGCGCTGTTGTTCGACGATCTCGACGGGGTGCGCCGGGTGCTGCCACTGTCGGTGATCGATCGCGTCGAGCCCGTTTCCGCCTCCGCAATCCGCTTTTCGGCGGGCCGATTGCGCTTGTCGGTCGAGGGCGGGATCATCCCGCTCGTCGCCTTGGGCGAATGGGCACCGCAATCGACCGTGTCGGTCGTGCGGTTGCGCGATGGCTCGGTCGAGATTGGTTATGCGATTGGCGAAGCGATCGATATCGTTGAACTCCCGGAAACCGTTGTCCCGGCGCACGATGCCGGGCCGATTGCGGGTGTCGTGGCGATCGATGGCGATCAGATCGAAGTGATCGATCTGCACTGGCTGTTTGCGAGCCATGCCGATGCCGGCACCGTCAGCGATGCGCCGCTGTGCCTGTTCGATGGCCCCGAGACCGCCTGGATGACGACCTTCCTGAAACCCGTGCTGGAAGGCGCGGGGTATCGCGTTGCGACCATGCTGCGACCGGGCGAGACGCCGCGCGTGGTGGTGCGGATGAGCGACGATCCGACCGGGAGCGCCGCGACCGTTCCCGTCGTGCGCCTGCGCCGCGACGCCGACGGCGATGACGGCAGCATTTTCCGCTACGATCGGCCAGCGCTGCTGGCGGCGGTCGCGCGCTCGACGGGAGGTCGATAATGGCGTTGTTCCTGATCGCACAAATCGCCGGGCGGCCCGTGGCGATCGAATCCAGCCAGGTCGAGTCGGTCGTCGACATCGGCAGCATCATCCCGGTCCCACGCGCGGAACGTCAGGTGCGCGGCCTCGCCGCCTTGCGCAGCCGCGTCGTCACCGTCATCGACACGCGCGCGGCGTTGGGTCTTGAAGCGGCGGAGGTCGATGCGGGGCGCGCCATCATCACCATCGTCGAAGGCCATTATTACGCCATTCTCGTCGATGCGCTGGATGACGTCGCCCCCTTCGATCTTACGCCGCTATCGGCCGGCATCCTGTTGGATAAGGGGTGGCTGAAGGTCGGGCGCGGCATTGTCGAGCGCGATGGCGAGCCGATCCTGGCGATCGCGCTCGATGGCTTGATCCCGGGCGCGCTCGCGCTGGCCGCGTAAAAACCTCCAGATTAACGCGACGCTTACGCATTTCGGGCAGGGTTGCCCCAAGCGGACTTTAACAGGGTGAATTCATGAAGACGTGCCTCGTCGTCGACGATTCGAAGGTGATCCGCAAGGTCGCGCGCCACATCCTGGAGACGCTCAACTTTCGCGTGAGCGAAGCGGGGGACGGTCGCGAGGCGCTGGACGCCTGTCTGGTGTCGGCACCCGATGTGGTCCTGCTCGATTGGAACATGCCCGTGATGAGCGGCATGGATTTTCTGCGCGCGCTGCGCGACAGCGCCATCCCGACCCGGCCCAAGGTGGTGTTCTGCACCACCGAGAACGGCATGGCGCATATCCGCGCCGCGATCGAGGCGGGGGCGGACGAATATGTTATGAAGCCGTTCGACCGCGAGACGCTCGAAAGCAAACTTCAGATCGTGGGCATGGCCTGACGGGTCTGTCGCATGCGCACCCGCCCCGCACCAAAGCCGAAGCCAGCAAGGATTGGTGATCCGCGCCCGCTCGTCCTGATCGTCGACGATTCGGCGGTCGCGCGGGCCGTCCTTGCGCGCGCGGTTGAGAGCGATGGGCGTTTCCTTGTCGCCGGTGCCGTCTCCAGTGCGGCAGTGGCGCTGGAATTCGTCAAGCATACCCGTGTCGATGGCATCGTGCTCGATCTCGAAATGCCGGGAGTCTCCGGCTTGGCGGCCTTGCCGGGGCTGATCGCGGCCGGGCAGGGGGCCAAGGTCCTGATCGTCTCCTCGGCAGCCAGCGAGGGGGCTGCGGCCACGGTCGAGGCGCTGGCCCTGGGCGCGGCGGATACGCTGGTGAAGCCCGATATCGGCGAGTTTGCAGGGCGCTTCTCGATCGCGCTCAACGAGAAATTGACTCGCTTGCTCACGACCGACGATGCTCAGGCGTTGCCCTCGCGCTCCGGCGCGGGAGTCGGAGAGCCGGGGGTGGCCCCTGGCTTTGACATTGTCGCGATCGGGGCATCGACTGGCGGTATTCACGCGCTCAGCCTGTTGCTGCGCGAAATTCCCAAGGATTTTACCGTTCCGATTTTGATTACGCAGCATTTGCCCGAATCGTTCATGCCGTATTTCGCGGCGCAGATCGCCGTGCTGGCCAATCGGCCGTGCGACGTCGCGACCGATTGTATGCGGATCCGCCCCGGGCGCGTGATCGTTGCGCCGGGGAATGCCCATATTCGGGTGGTCAGCACCGGCGATGGCGGCGCGATCCGCTTGACTGCCGATCCCGCGAAAAGCGGCTGTATGCCATCGGTCGATCCGATGTTTGAGAGTTTGGCGGAGGTCTATGGGTCGCGTGTGCTTGGCGTCGTGTTGAGCGGTATGGGCCGCGACGGAAGCGATGGGGCCCGCAGCGTACAAAGCCATGGCGGTACCGTCGTGGTGCAGGACCGCGAGAGCTCGGTGGTGTGGGGGATGCCCGGCGCGATCGCCAATACGGGCGGGGCCAGCGCGGTGTTGGCACCCCGGGAGATCGGTCGCTTGATCGCGGCGCGGCGGCGTCCGGCATGAGCGCGCCCAGCCTTGATTTGGCCCCGGCGCGCGGCTTGCTTCCACGCGCGTCCTCAAAAGGGACGATGGGCGTGCTGACAGCGATTTTGGAGGCGCGGACCGGGCAGCAGCTCGCCGCCAATCGCGAATGGCGCGTGGAGACGGTGTTGAAACCGGTGCTGCGCGATCTTGGTCTTGAAACCCTCGACGCGCTCGCAACGGCGGCGCAGCACTCGACTGCGATCGGTGACCGGGTCGCCGACGCGCTGCTCAACCAGGAAAGCTCGTTTTTCCGGGACGCGGCCGTGTTCGAGATGGTGGCCGATGCGGTCGACAGTCTCCGCGCGACCAAACTCAACCGTCGACCGCGTGTGTGGTCGGCGGGGTGTTCGTTCGGGCAGGAGCCGCTCTCGCTGGCCATGTTGTTTGCCGAGCGTGGGGCCGATCAGCACGATTTGCCGCCGGAAATCATCGCATCCGACGTGTCGGAGGCGGCGCTGGCGCGCGCGCGTAGCGGTCGCTATTCGCAATTCGAGATCCAGCGCGGCTTGCCGATACGGCGCATGGTGCGGTGGTTCGATGGCGACGGCGTGGACTGGGTCGCCAAGACCGAACTGGTACGGCGGATCAACTACCGACGGCTCAACCTGGTCACCGATCCGCCGCCGGTCGGCCGCTTCGATGTCATCCTGTGCCGCAATGTCTTGCTGTATCTGACCATTGAACTGCGCCGGCAGATTCTTGATCGGTTGGCGACAGTCCTGCGTCCGGGCGGCGTGCTGGTGCTGGGCGCGGGCGAAACCGTGATCGGCCAGACCGAGGCCTTCCGGCCGAGCGCGCGCTATCGTGGCCTGTACGAACCGGCGGTGCGGGAGGGGTAATCGCCTGCCAGGCTTCCTAACGCGCCGCGTCCGTGCTTAAGCGGTGTTTCGGCTCGCGGGGAGGGACCATGACCATCATCGATACGCCGTCGCCCAATTACGACGAACGCACGCTGCCCGTCTCGATGATTGTGTTGCATTACACCGGCATGCAGACAGCGCAGGCGGCGATTGACCGGTTGCGTGACCCGGACGCGAAGGTCTCTGCACATTATCTGATCGCCGAGGACGGCACGATTTTGCGCATGGTGGACGAAGAAAAGCGCGCCTGGCACGCCGGAAAGTCGCGCTGGCGCGGGATCGAGGATGTCAATTCCGCGAGCATCGGGATCGAGATCGTCAATCCCGGCCATGAATTCGGTTATCGCCCGTTCCTGGAGGAGCAGATCGACGCGCTCATTCCGCTGGTCGCCGATATCACCGCGCGCCACGGCATCACGCGCGGCAATGTGGTGGGCCATTCGGACATCGCGCCGACGCGCAAGCAGGATCCGGGCGAGCTGTTCCCGTGGAGCCGCCTCGCCAAATTGCGGCTCGCTTTGCCGCGCCCGACCAAGAATCTGATGGACCCTTTGTGGAGCGATGCGGGCTTCCTGATCGCGCTCGAACGCTTCGGCTATGATGTCAGCGACAAGCTCGCCGCCATCGTCGCGTTCCAGCGCCGCTTTCGTCCCGAATTGCTGGATGGGGTGATCGATGGCGAGTGCCGCAGCATCCTGCTCGCGCTGCTGTTGCCAAAGCCGACCGGAGACGACTAAGGCCAGTGTTGCCAGAGGGTCGGGCGGCCGCGGGGTGTGTTAAGCACCGCGAGGAAAGTCCGGGCTCCGCGGAACGACGGTGCCGGGTAACGCCCGGCGGGGGTGACCCCAGGGACAGTGCCACAGAGAGCAGACCGCCGATGTCCTTCGCGAGAAGGAACAGGCAAGGGTGAAAGGGTGCGGCAAGAGCGCACCGCGCGCCTGGTAACAGGGGCGGCATGGCAAACCCCACCGGGAGCAAGATCGAATAGGGATGGCACATGGGCCTCGTTCCGGCTCGTCATCCGGGTTGATTGCTTGAGGCGGCGTGCAAACGTCGTCCTAGAGGAATGGTCGCCTAACCTCGCAAGAGGGGGACAGAACCCGGCTTACAGACCCTCTGGCATTTTTTTGCGGGTCGCCGTTTTTTCATGGTGGTTTCACAAAAGCGTCATGGCGCTATCGCGCTTCGATGCTTAGATGACCGCTTATGGCGCGTTCTTCTTCCCGATCGGTCGACTGGGGCTTCCCGCGCTGGCGCGCTTATGGCGAGGCCAGCACCGAGGCGGCGACCGTACGGTTGTGCGACCGGCATGGCTGTACCGAAAAGGGCGATTGCCCGGCGCCAAAATCCCCCAACAGCCCCGAGCGCTGGTATTTCTGCCAGGAGCATGCTGGCGAATATAATCGCGGCTGGAATTATTTCGAAGGCCTGAGCGCCGAGGAAGCGGCCGAGCGCGAGCGCGCCGAGACGCAGACCGCCGAGGGCTATACCGCATCGCGCCACCAGCAATGGGCCGGATCGGGCGATGGCAGCCGATCGCGCGATGAGATGCGCGCGCTTGAAGTGCTCGAGCTGGAGGTCGACGCCGATTTCGAGATGGTGCGCGTGGCGTGGCGACGCCTCGCCAAATCGAACCACCCCGATGTCCGCCCCGGCGACAAGGAAGCGGCCGCGCGCTTCCTCGCGATCCAGGCGGCCTATGATGTGCTCAAGGCCGCCGAGGATGCGCGGACGTGGAAGCCGGGTCTTTGAAGACGGTCCGTTCGGACTGGGCGAACACCATCCTCGTCTGCAAGAAATGTTCGAAGAAGCTGGGTGGTGGCTTTGGCCCCAAGGGCAAGACGCCGCTGGCCAAGGCGCTGCGCGCGGAGCTTGGCGTGCGCAAGGGGCGCAAAGGCGCGCTTGGGATTCTCGAGGTGAAGTGCCTCGGCGTCTGCCCGCGCGGCAGCGTGACGGTGGTCAATGGCGCGGCACCCGGCGAATGGGCGCTGGTGCGGGGTGGCGTGCCGGTTACGGCGGTGGTTGAGGAATTGGGACTGACGCACGAGGGGGAATGAGATGACCTGGCATGTTTGGTGGTTGTTCGCAGGCGCGGTGTTTCTACTGTCCGGCACACCAGGGCCGAACATGCTGCATATCCTGTCGCGCAGTGTCGAACTGGGGATGACGCGCAGCGTTGCGGCGATGCTGGGATGTCTTGTGGCGGTGGTGGCCGTGCTGTCGGCCTCGGCGGCGGGGCTGACCACGCTGCTGCTGGCGCTGCCCGGGGCGTTTGAGCTGTTGCGTTATGCCGGCGTCGCCTATCTGATCTACCTCGGCATCAAGGCGTGGCGGACCGAGGTGGCGCCGCTCGACGTGAGCGATGGCGCGCTTCCGCCTGCGGTCTCGCTTGCGGCGCTGTTTCGCGGCGGCTTTGCGATCGGCATCAGCAATCCCAAGCTGATCCTGTTTGCAGCGGCATTCCTGCCGCAATTCGTGACGCCGACCCAGCCACAGGCACCGCAATTCGCGATCCTGGTCGCGACCTTCGCGGTGGTGGAGTCGTTCTGGTACGCGGTTTACGCGCTCGGCGGGCGTTCGCTGGCGCGCTATCTCAGTCGCCCGGCGATCAAGCGCGCCTTCAATCGCGTGACGGGGGTCATCTTCGTTGGGTTCGGGCTGGCCCTGCTCAAGACGAAGCCGTCTTAATCGGGTCGGGGCTCCAGAAATCGCGGGGAAGCGGGGCAGGGTTGCACCTGCCCGCTTCTGGATGCGTCATGCAGAGATGGGCGCCCGATCGTTGTTTTTGGCGTAGGCGTTTTCGACCCCGGGGAGAATTTCCACGACCTCAAAATAGCGGTCCCAGAACGGGGTTTCCCGCAAGTTTTCCACGAGCAATTGATAGGCGTGGTGATCCCTGGCGTCCCACATCCAGACATCGGTCACGCGCGCCGAATAGAATTCGACATCGAAGAAGCGGAGCCAGACGGATTCGGCGTGCTTCCTGAGAATGGGTCCAACGTGCTCGTCCAAGAGCTGGAAGCGCCGATCCACGGAGAAGCTTAGCCATTCGGCGGTGGTCTTCACCAACATGAACACGGTCAGGGTGGGTTCGAACGGTGTTTGCTGTGACATCATTTCATCCTTGCGTCGTTGATCGACGGGCATAAAATGTGAGCAAATCCTCATGATTGGTACTCGCGTTTCGCTCATGCCCTCATCGCCGCTCCAACAGCGTCCATCGCTCAGAAAAGTACCCGGACAGGCGCGTTCGGCGGAAACGGTTCGCATCATCGTGGAGGCGGCGGCTCGCATTTTGGAAGAGGGCGGACTCGGGGCCTTCACCACCAATGCGGTGGCCGAGCGGGCCGGGGTCAGCATCGGATCGTTGTATCAATATTTCCCCGGCAAGGATGCGCTCGTCGGCGCGTTGATCGTTCGGGAAACGTCGCTGCTGATCGCCGACTGCGAGATGGCGCTTGCCGCACCGACCGGGCGAGCGGCGCTCTCGGGTTTGATTCGCTCGGCGGTAGCGCATCAGCTGCGGCGGCCGGTACTGGCCCGTCTGCTCGATGTCGAAGAAGCGCGCTTGCCGTTCGACGCCGATACGCAGCGCGTGACCTTGCGGCTGCGCGAGATCCTGCGCGAAGTGCTGATCCGCCCCGATCTGTCGCTTCCGTTCGACGAAGCCGTCGCCGGGCAGGATGTGCTGGCGATCGTCAAGGGGATGGCGGACGCGGCCGGCGAGCGTGGCGAACTGGACCAATCCAGCCTGGTCGAGCGCGTTTCCAGGGCGGTTTATGGATATCTGGATGGCACGAGAGAGTCTGGCGATCAGCCGCCAGCGTAGCGGGCCGCCGTTTCGCGGATCAGCGAGATCATGTTGGGGATGCCCTGGGTCCGGTTGGAGCTGAGCTGCTTGCTTAGGTCGAACGGGGCGAGTGCCTGCGGGATGTCAGTTGCCAGGATGGCGGCAGGGGCCTGATCCTGCACCGTCAATAACACCAATGCGATGATGCCCTTGGTGATCGCCGCGTTCGAATCCGCGAGGAAGTGGAGCGTGCCGTCCTCCTGGGCCATCGGATAGACCCAGACCGAGGCTGAACACCCCCGCACCAGCGTGGCGTCGGTTTTCAGCGGATCTGGCATCGGCTCCAATTCACGGCCGAGATCGATCAGCAGACGGTAACGGTCATCGGCTTCGAGGAAGCTATATTCGGATTCGAGGTCGGCGAGGCTTTGCATAAGCGCGCTATAGTCTCGCGCGATCGGGTTCGTCACCCGTTGCCTTTTCCCTTCCCCGGCGAAGGCCGGGGCCCAGTATGGAGCGGGAGCCATCTTACGCTGCGCTTGGCCCTCTCCATCGTCGCTTCTCGGCCCCGGCCTGCGCCGGGGAAGAGAAAGTCGGCTTTACAGATCCACGCCCGCCGCGATCGCTTCCAGTTTGCGGATGCGCTCCTTCAGATCGGCGATTTCGATCCGCGCGCTGGCATTGGGGAGCGTCGGTCCGGCATTGGGCTCGACAAAGGCGTGGAGCTGCTGCTGCTTGAAGGCGAGCCAGCCGCGCCAGCCGGTGAGCGCGGTGCCGCTGAGGATGGCGATGCCGGCGAGCCCGGCGGTGGCCATGGTGATGTAGAAGGTCGGGTCGGTCATCATCCCTACTCCTGGAAAGACGGACATTATGGGCGGTCGCGGAGCTTCTCGATCTCGCGATCGAGGCGGGCACCGCTGTCATTATTGTCGGTGGCGAGGCGTTCGAGGACGGCGAGGCGGTCCTTCATCGCCTTCAGTTCTTCGCGCAGCCGCAGCGTCTCGGCTTGGGCGGCGGGATCGTCGCGGAAGTGGACATCCTCGCCATGCTTGGTGCGGACCACGCCATAGCGGGCCTGGAGCACGCGGCCGATGGTAACGACGACAATGATCGCGACGACCATTTCAAACGGGTTCATGGTAGAAACTCCCTGTTTCTCGTGGGTGGCGGATGCCTCAGCCCGCGTCTGTGGCGGCTTCGCGAAGGCGGCGGCGGCGCGGGCGGTCGATGCTTTCGGTCGCCCAGCAACATCCCGCCGTGATGACGGCGAGCACGGTGAAGAAGATGATCATGATAGCCTCGAGTAAGAAGATTGGGGGAGGAAAGGGGTGACGTTCAGTTGAGCGGGGCGTCGCGGAGCTGTTCGATTTCGTGCGAGAGATCGACACCGCGATCGGTGATGATGCGTTCCAGCACGCGGACGCGCTGTTCGAGCCGTCCGGTCTGCGCGGCATATTGCGCGGCCTTTTCGGCGACCATCGTGGCTTCAAGCTGCATCCGGCGCTCCTTGTGGGCGAGCCAGGGGCGGACGATGGTGCCACCGATGACGGCGACGAGGGCAACGGAGATCCCGAGGATCGGGATGAGAAAGACAAACTGGAAGCCCATAGCGGTATCCTCCGTTGGAGCAGCGGGATCAGTTAGTTTCGATCCGCAATTGTTCGATTTCGCGCGCGGTGCGGACGGCCGGGTCGATCGTAATCCGTTCGAGCACCGCGAGGCGCTGCCGCAGGGCGTCGACCTCGATCATCCGGCGCTCATCCTCCTCGCGGCGCAGCGTGGCTTCGCGGTGCAGCGCCGGGTCGGCGGCGATTAGTGCCTGGCGGACTTTGCGCCGGGCGAATGCCTGGATCGTCAGCAGGCCACACGAGCCGGTCAGCAGGCCCATGATGAAAGCGGGTTCGGGTGGCATCATCGCTCGTCTCCTTCTGTCAGCGCAGCGCGTCGATTTCGCGCGAGACGCGCTCGGCGGGATCGGTGGCGATGCGTTCGAGGACGGCGAGGCGCTCCTCCAACCGGCTGATCTGGCCGTGCAGCTTCTCGTTTTCGGCAACCAGCAACTCGGTCTTGCGGTCGGGGGTCAGCCGGTCGTCGGCACCCGCGTTGGTGCAGAGCGGGTTCCAACTGGTGGAGCGACTTTCCGGTGCAAAGCCGTGGCGTGCCCGGATCGACATTTTGACGAGGGCGTAGCAGGCGGCAATCGCCATTATCCCCAGTACGAAAACCTGATGGCTCGACATTGCAAATTTTCCCCTTTTAGCCCGAAGCGCTCAGCGCAGCGCGTCGATTTCGCGCGAGACACGCTCGGCGGGATCGGTGGCGATGCGTTCGAGGACGGCGAGGCGCTCCTCCAACCGGCTGATCTGGCCGTGCAGCTTCTCGTTTTCGGCGACCAGCAATTCGGTCTGGCGGGTGGTGCTGAGTTCGCCGTCGCGGCTGATCAACTGCCCCTTCTTGGTTTCGATCGGGTAGCCGTGCTTGGCGCGGACCCAGTTGTTGAAGGCCCAGGCGATCGGCCCGACGGTGATCGCCGCGAGCGGGATCAGAAGTCCGAGAGAATTGCTCATGATAGTGTCCCCTGTTGCGCCCGGATCCGATCAGCGCAGGCTGTCGATCTCGTCGGCAAGGCGGCTGTTGCGGCTGGTGTACATCATTTCGATGTCGGCCAGGCGGCGGTCGATGTCGCGGAACTTGCTGCGGACTTCGGCGGTCGAGCGAGTCGGGTTGGTGCGCACACCCTGCCAGAACTTCGCGTCCTCGGCGCTGTCATAGAGGCCGAGCGGCTTCTTTTCGGCGACACAGGCGATGACGATATAGGCGAGCAGCGTCCATCCGCTGGTGGCGAAGGTCAACAGGGCGGTGCCCACGCGGACCCAGGTGACGTCAATGCCGGTGTAATCGGCGATCCCGGAGCAAACGCCCAGCCATTTGCTGTTCTGTTTGTCGAGGTAGAATTTGGTGCGGCTGGCGGACATTTCAGTTCCTCCGGGTGATGTCGTAATTGGTGGGGGTCGGCTCGGCGAGTGGCATACTGGCGCGCCATTCGGGATGATCGGCGGCGATGATGCGTTCGACCGTACCGAGCCGATCTTCGAGGCGGCGGGCGAGCGAGTAGAGCTCATCGAGCAGCTTCTCGTCCTCGTTGGTGATCTTGGGGGCCTGCCGCCATTTGGTGACATAGTGCAGGATCACCCAGGGCATGCCGATGAAGAGCGTGCCACAGACGGCGATGGGGACCAGAATTTCCTCCATCTCAGCCTTCCTTGCCGAAGCGGGCCTTCATCGCGGCGAGTTCGGCTTCCACCTTGTCGCTGGACTTGAGCTCGGCGATTTCCTCTTCGAGCGTCTTGGGCGGCTGGCCCATGCCCATCACATCGGCGCGGCCTTCGGCCAGATCGACGCGGCGTTCCATGATCTCGAAGCGGCTGAACGCGTCCTGGATCTTGGGGCCAGCGTACATTTCGCGCAGCTTGAAGCGGTTCTGCGCGCTTTCGAGCCGGGTTGCGATCGAATTCTGGCGGGTGCGCGCTTCGCGGAGCTTGCCGGTCAGCTTGGCAATGTCTTCCTCCGACGCATGCAGCGCCTCGTCGAGCACGGCGATCTCGCGGCCGAGCTGGTCGGCCATGTCGGCGGCCTTCTGCTTTTCGACCAGGGCAGCCTTGGCAAGGTCTTCACGGCCCTTGGACAGCGCGAGCTCGGCCTTTTCGGTCCAACTTTCCTGCAAGGCACCGAGCTTGCTGATGTGGCGGCGCATTTCCTTCTGGTCGGCGATGGTGCGCGCGGCGGAGGCGCGGACCTCGACCAGCGTTTCCTCCATTTCCAGGATGATCATGCGGATCATCTTGGCGGGGTCTTCGGCCTTGTCGAGCAGGTCGGTAAAGTTGGCGGCGATGATATCGCGGGTGCGGCTGAAGATGCCCATGGTGTAACTCCTTCGAGGGTACGCTGTATTGGTGTGAAGAGGTGTGCCGGGGCGGATGTGAGGGCACCGCCCCGGCGTCGCCTTACCCGTGGGGCTGGGCGGCGATCTGGACGGGGGCAGCGGTGGCGGGGCCAACCGTGCCGACGAGCGTGACGGAGCCGATCAGAACCGTCGCGACCAGGGCGACGAGGATCTGCGGAAGCGAGTTGCCCGATTTGTATTCGCTGTTCATTGTTAGTCTCCTGAAGCTTGAAATCGTGGTGCCCGGTGGGGCGATGCCAACAGCTTTGCAGGGAGCGTGCCAGTTTCAGAAATGGCGGATTTCCGCGCCTTTCTGGGAGATGAACGAAAATCGCACTTGCCAAGCCTTGGGATTTTACGCCAAGCCTTGGCAATGGAGCGGACAACCCACGTCATTGGCCAATCGGGCGCGTTCCTCGATGCGCTGGAACTCGCCAGCCGCGCGGCCGCGCTCGACCGCCCGGTGCTGGTGATTGGCGAGCGCGGGACCGGCAAGGAACTGGTGGCCGAGCGTTTGCATCGCCTGAGCCCGCGCTGGGACCAGCCGCTCGTCATCATGAACTGCGCGGCGCTTCCCGAGACGCTGATCGAGGCCGAGCTGTTCGGGCACGAGGCGGGTGCCTTCACCGGCGCGACCAAGGCGCGGGCAGGGCGGTTCGAGGAGGCGCATCGCGGGACGCTGTTCCTCGACGAGCTCGGCACGCTGTCGATGGCGGCGCAGGACCGGCTGCTGCGCGCGGTCGAATATGGCGAGGTGACGCGGATCGGGTCGTCGCGGCCGATGCGCGTCGACGTGCGGATCGTCGCGGCGACCAACGAGCATTTGCCCGACAAGGTCGCGCGGCACCAGTTTCGCGCCGATCTGCTCGACCGGCTGAGTTTCGAGGTGGTGACGCTGCCACCGCTGCGCGCGCGCGTCGGCGACGTGCTGGTGCTGGCCGAGCATTTCGGGCGGCGCATGGCGTCTGAATTGGGGCGCGACGATTGGCCGGGCTTCACCAAGGCGGCGCAGGCGGCGTTGGTGGCCTATCAATGGCCCGGCAACGTCCGCGAATTGCGCAACGTGGTGGAGCGCGCCGTGTATCGCTGGGAGATGGAGGGGCCGATCGATGCGATCCAATTCGATCCGTTCCATTCGCCACACCGCCCGCCAACGGTGCAACCGCTGGCCGAAGCCGTCGCAGACGCCGCACCGCCCGCCGCAGCGGCACCGCCAAGCGAGGCCGGCGGTCCCATGGATTACAAAACGCGGCTGGCGCGGTTTGAGCGCGAAATGCTGCAGTCGGCACTGGCCGAGAACCGCTTCAACCAGCGCGCCACGGCGGAGGCGCTGGGCCTGAGTTACGATCAATTGCGGCACGCGCTGAAACGACACGGGCTGATTTCGGGTACCAATGCGGAATCGGTTGCGTAACGAGCCGCGCGGACCCATTTGCTGGGCCTGACGTTAGCGTCTCGCGAGCTTTTCAAGGAGAAGACCCATGGCTTTCGAACTTCCCCCTTTGCCTTACGCCTATGACGCGCTGGAGCCGACGATCTCGAAAGAGACGATGACCGTCCACCACGACAAGCATCACGCGGCCTATACCGCGAAGCTGAACGAGGGGGTTGCGGCCGACCCGAAGCTCGAAGGCAAGACGATCGAGGAGATTTTCGACATCATCTCCACGCTGCCGCCGTTGGTGCGCAACAATGGTGGCGGGTTCTGGAACCATGATTTTTTCTGGAAGATCATGGCCCCGGCAGGCACCACGCAGCCATCGGGCGCGCTGGCTGAGGCGATCGAAGCCTATGGCGGCCTCGAGAAGCTGAAGGAAGATTTCAACGGCAAGGGCGCTGGCCAGTTCGGTTCGGGCTGGGCCTGGGTGATCAAGGATGCGAGCGGCGCGCTGAAGGTCGTCTCGACCCCCAACCAGGACAATCCGCTGATGGACGATGCCAAGGACAAGGGCACGCCGATCCTGGCCAACGACGTTTGGGAACACGCTTATTACCTGACCTACAAGAACGATCGCCCCGGCTATCTGAAGGCGTGGTGGAACGTCGTGAACTGGGACGAAGCGGGCAAGCGGTTCGACGCGGCCTGAGGGCGGACGTCCGGAGAGCAGTTGCGCAATATGCAATCGTAAAATCGTATATTGCAGTTGCGTAAATCTCTGCTGCACTGCACAAAGAGCGTGCCTTTCAGGCATCCTCTCCTAAAACTTTCACGGCCGGTCGCGAGACCGGCCTTTTTTTTGTTTATGCGCCTGCTATACCGCTCGGTGCTGTCGTAGCGCCGCATCAGAACAAAAACGACGGAAGAGGTAGGCCGCCGGGAAGACCGGCATCGGCGACACGATCGTGCGGGGGATCGAGCAGGGCCTGCTCTCCCCCGCGATTTGCTGCAATCGGCTCTTTATTCCGTTCGCCCTGCGCCTGTCGAAGGGCAGTGCTCCACGCGGTACGCCGTTGCAGGACGAGCATAGCCTTCGACAAGCTCAGCCCGAACGGACGGTGAGTGCGCAGCCCGTCAGGGTTAAGCGACGCGCCGCACGCATCATTCCTGCGGCGGAATCGGCGGTTCGTCGTTCATGCTGAAGCCGTGCTTCATCAGCATCGGCACGTTCGCAAACGCAAAAATCAGCGTCAGCGGGATGACGCCCCACAGCTTGAAACCGAGCCAGAAGCTGTAGCTGAATTCATGCCGGACGATCTCGTTCAGCACGGCTAGGAAAGCGAAGAAGATTGCCCAGTTGATGGTCAGCTTGCGCCAGCCGGTCTCGGTCAGGCCGGGATAGGCGGCCTCCAGGAACAGGCTGAGCAGCGGCCGCCCGGTCACCAGCCCGAACACCAGGATTGCCGACAGCATCGCGTAGATGACGGTCGGCTTGATCTGGATGAAATCCTTATTGTGAAAATAGAGCGTCAGCCCGCCGAACACGAGCACCAGCGTGCCGGTGAGCCACAGCATCGGCGAGATGCGGCCAGCGCGGATAAGCGAATAGATCATCGCGGCGATGCTCGCGATCATGAACGCGGCGGTGCCGGCGATCAGTTTGACCATGTCGAGCCCGGGCGTCAGGAAATTGACGAGGAAGAAGATCGCGATCGGGCCGATGTCGATGGCGAGGCGCTGGCCCGCACCGAGCGGCGCTTTTTTGGTGGGGGTGGTGGTCATTTGCGCACGCCTTCCACGCCGGCGATGATCCGCGCAACTTCATTCGCATCGAACGGGCGCAGATCGCCCATGCCTTCGCCCACGCCGATCGCATGAATCGGCAGGCCATATTTCTCCGCCGCCGCCACCAGCATGCCGCCGCGCGCGGTGCCGTCGAGCTTGGTCATGACCAAGCCGGTGACCCCGGCGCTTTCCTTGAACACCTCGATCTGGTTGAGCGCATTCTGTCCGGTGGTGGCATCGAGCACGAGCAGCACGTCATGCGGGGAATCGACGTTGAGGCGGCCGAGCACGCGGCGGATCTTGGACAGTTCGTCCATCAATTCGCGCTTGTTTTGCAGGCGGCCGGCGGTGTCCACGATCAGCACGTCGATGCCGGTGGCGGTCGCTTGCTTGACCGCTTCATAAACGATCCCCGCCGCGTCGCCGCCTTCCTTGCCGCTGATGATCGGCACGCCCGCGCGCTCGGCCCAGGTGGCGAGCTGGCCGATCGCGGCGGCGCGGAAGGTATCACCCGCCGCCAGCATGACGCCGTAATCCTGTTCCTTCAGCCAATGCGCGAGCTTGGCGATGGTGGTGGTCTTGCCCGAGCCGTTGACGCCGATGACGAGGATGACGTGCGGGCGCGGGAAACCGGTGATCTCGAGCGGGGTCGCAACGGTATCGAGCACCTTCTCGATTTCCTCGGCGACGACCAAACGGATGCCGAGCTCCTCCATGCCGCGCTCGAAAGTGCCGACGGACAGGCGCTGGCGAATGCGCGCGGCGGTTTCGGGGCCGAGATCGGAGGCGATCAGCGCTTCCTCAATCTCGTCGAGCGTCGCCTTGTCGAGCGGACCGGTGCCCAGGCCGGCCAGATTGCCGATCAGCCGATCCGAGGTGCGTTTGAACCCGCCAAGGAGTTTTTCGTGCCAGGATGTCATGCGGGGATTCCGGTGAGGGTTTTGCCGTCGGTGGCGAGGATATGGATGGTGGATATACTTCCCGGCGCTCGTGCTGCCCCCTCCACCGATCGTGCTGAGCTTGTCGAAGCACCGCTCTCTAAGGAGAACGCCGCTTGTGGCGATGCCTGCCCTTCGACCGGCTCAGGGCGAACGGGGGGCAGGGGGAAGAGCACCTCGGCAAAGCCGGGCGTATGCCCGCGATCGCCGGGCCGTTCGACCAGTACGTCTTGCTTCGTGCCGATCAAGGTCTGCAGCCACGCTGCCTTGCGCCGTGCACCCGCCTCGCGCAGCCGCGTTGCGCGGGCCTTGCGGACCGGCACCGGCACAGCGGGCATGCGCGCGGCGGGGGTGCCGCTGCGTTCGGAATAGGGGAAGATGTGCGCGTGGACCACGTCGCAATCGTCGATCAGCGCCAGCGTGTCGGCGGCCATCGCATCATCCTCGGTCGGGAAGCCCGCGATCAGATCGGCCCCGATCGCAATGTCAGGCCGCGCGGTCTTGAGCCGTTCGACCAGCGCAACGCTCTGTGCGCGGTCATGGCGGCGCTTCATGCGCTTGAGGATCAGGTCATTGCCCGCCTGAAGCGAGAGGTGAACATGCGGCATCATCCGCTTTTCCTGCGTCAGCAGCGCGAACAGCCGATCGTCGATCTCGATCCCGTCGAGAGACGACAGCCGCAACCGTTCGAGCGCGGGCACATGGTGCAGGATGCGTTCGACCAATTGGCCGAGGGTCGGCGCACCGGGCAGATCGGGGCCATAGCTGGTGAGATCGACCCCGGTCAGCACCACTTCGCGGTGACCAGCCTCGACGAGTGCGGCGATGCGGTCGATCGCCGCCCCGGCGGGGACCGAGCGGCTGTTGCCGCGCCCCTGCGGGATGACGCAGAAGGTGCAGCGATGGTCGCAGCCATTCTGCACCTCGACAAAGGCGCGGGCGTGCGCACTGAAAGCGGGCGCGAGGTGGGGGGCGGTTTCGCGAACCATCGCGATATCGCCGACCAGCACGCGATCGGGCGCGGCCCAGGCGTCGCCCGAAAGTTTTTCGGTATTGCCGAGTACACGGTCAACCTCGGCCATCGCAGCAAAGGCTGCGGGGTCGATTTGCGCCGCGCACCCAGTGACGACGATCTCGGCACCGGGCCGGTCGGCGCGGGCGCGGCGGATGGCCTTGCGCGTTTCGGCGACGGCGGTGTTGGTGACCGCGCAACTGTTGATGACGACCATATCCCGCCCCTCAGTAAGCGCGCGGATCGCTTCGCTCTCGGCGATGTTCAGGCGGCAGCCGAGGCTGATGATCTGGGGATCGGGCATTGCGGGCGATCTAGGAGCGGATGCGGGCGAAGTCCATGCACTGCCCCGCCCGACGATGGTGACGACGTCAGCTCGCCCGGCGGTGTTCCTCTGCGGGTTGGAAGGCCGGATCGGCCGTCACCACCTGCAACAGCCGCCGCTCGGCCAACAGCCGCCGGGTAACGGCGATGCTGGTCGGACGGCCGTAAAAATACCCCTGTCCCTTGGCGCAGCCGAGCGCGCGCAACCGTTCCTCGATGCTCGCATCCTCAATGCCCTCGGCAGTGATCGGCAAGTTGAGGCTCTCGCCCAGCCGCGTGATCGCGGTGACGATCGCCGCGCTCTCGCTATTTTCGTTGATCGACATGATGAAGCTCTTGTCGATCTTGATCTGATCGAAGGGCAGCGCGCGCAAATGCGCGAGCGACGAATAACCGGTGCCGAAATCATCGAGCGCGAGGCGCACGCCCTGATTCTTGAGACTCCCGACGATCGATTGCGCGAGCGCGAGATTGTGGAACAGGGAGGTCTCGGTAATCTCGATTTCCAGCCGACTTGCTGGGAAACCGGTCTCGGTCAGCACCTTGATGATCTTCTGGGCGAGCCAGGCATCCTTCAACTGCCACGGCGAGATGTTCACCGATAGCGACAGGCTGGCGTCCCAGTCCTTGGCGGCGAGGAAGGCCTGGCGCATCACCGACAGCGACAGATCGGCGATCATGCCGGTTTCCTCGGCGATCGGGATAAAGGCGTCCGGGCCGATCAGCCCGCGCGTCGGATGGTCCCACCGCGCCAGCACTTCGAAGCCGCTCAGCCGCCCGGTGGCGAGGTGAATCTGCTGCTCGAAATAGGGTACGATTTCGGCACGCGGAATGGCGCTGCGCAGGCCTACTTCCAGATCGTTGCGGACCTGGAGTTCGCGCTCCATCGACTGGTCGAACCAGGCGAAGCGGTTGCGGCCGGAATTTTTGGCCGAATACATCGCGATATCGGCAGCGCGCATCAGCGCATCGATGCTGGTGCAATCGAAGTCCGAACGCGCAATGCCGACCGATACCGAGATGTGCAGCTGCAACCCGCCCGCTTGAAATGGCTGCGCCAGACGGCTGACGAGCTTCTCGGCGATGCGCTCGACGGTGGACGGGTCGGTGGGGTCGAACAGGAAGGCGCAGGCGAATTCGTCGCCCCCGAAGCGCGCGGTCAGCGCGACGCTTGGCATCGCTTCGGCAATTTGCACGGCGACTTGCTGCAACAGGGCATCGCCGGTTGCGTGGCCGTGCATGTCGTTGACGGTCTTGAAATGGTCGAGGTCGAGCATCAGCAACGCCATCGCTTTATGGCGCGCCTGCGCCCGGACGAACATGGCCGCCCCTTCCTCGGCCAGGCTGCGGCGGTTGAGGAAGCCCGTCAGCGGATCCTTGGAGGCGAGCAATTGTGCGCGTTCCTCGGCGGCGGTCCGTATCTGCACTTCATGCGCCAATTCGCGATGGCGGCGCCAGCCGAACAGAATTAGCGCGACGTTGAGCAGCAAGGCGATGACGAGCGTCTGGTCGGGGCCGGGGCCATCGTTGAAATAGCGTTGGATCGTCGATGATAGCGCTGCGCTGCCGGTGCCGACGAACAACAGGATCGCCGCCACGGTGATTGCGCCGTTCAGGATATCGCGGCGTTCGGCGGGCGCGCGCGTGCCTTGCTCGATCGTTTCGCCAATCCTCGACTCGGCCATCATGCTGTCTTTCGCCCCAACGCTTTCCCGGTTGGTGTCCATCCCACGCCAGCCGTGTAGATCGTGTTAAGCCGGATGGTTGCGCAATTGCTTGTGTTGCGGTAGAGGCACGCTCGATCGCTCCTGTTCAGGTGCGTGAAGGCTGCCCCACGGGGCTACGCCGGCCGACGAGGTTTCGTCCGCCGGCGTTCTTTGCGTTACTGGGCAAAAGCGACTTTTGAGAAGGGTTTTTTCGGATGTTCGAGAGCCTGAGCGACCGTCTTGGCGGTGTGTTCGATCGGTTGCGGGGGCGCGGTGCGCTGACCGATGCCGACGTGCGCGCGGCGATGCGCGAAGTGCGCGTGGCGTTGCTCGAAGCCGACGTCGCGCTGCCGGTGGCGCGCGATTTCGTCGACAAGGTGACCGAACAGGCGGTCGGCCAGAACGTGCTGCGTTCGGTCACGCCGGGCCAGCAAGTCGTCAAGATCGTCAACGACGCGCTGGTCGAGATGCTCGGGTCCGAAGCGGCGGATCTCGAACTCGACGTGACGCCGCCTGCGATCGTGATGATGGTCGGTCTGCAAGGCTCGGGCAAGACGACGACGACCGCGAAGATCGCGCTGCGCCTCGCCAAGAAGCAGGGCAAGAAGGTGCTGATGGCGTCGCTCGACGTCAACCGCCCGAACGCGCAGGAGCAGTTGGCGGTGCTCGGCACGCAGGCCGAGGTTGCGACGCTGCCGATCGTCGCCGGGCAGCAGCCGGTCGACATTGCCCGGCGTGCGCTGCAGGCGGCGAAGCTGCAGGGCTATGATGTCCTGATGCTCGACACCGCCGGTCGCCTTCACGTCGATCAGGCGCTGATGGACGAAATGCGCGCGGTCGCCGAGGTGACCAAGCCGACCGAGATCCTGCTGGTGGTCGATGCGTTGACCGGTCAGGACGCGGTCAACGTCGCCAAGAACTTCTCCGATCAGGTCGCGCTGACCGGTGTCGTGCTCACTCGCATGGACGGCGATGCGCGCGGCGGTGCGGCACTGTCGATGCGCGCGGTCACCGGCAAGCCGATCAAGTTCGCCGGCATGGGCGAAAAGCTCGATGCGCTCGAAGCGTTTGATCCGAAGCGCGTTGCCGGGCGCATCCTCGGCATGGGCGACGTGGTCGGGCTGGTCGAGCGCGCGGCCGAGGCGATCCAGGTCGAAGATGCCGAGAAGATGGCGGCCAAGCTCGCCAAGGGCCTGTTCGACATGGACGATCTGCGCGCGCAGCTTGCGCAGATGCAGCGCATGGGCGGCATCGGCGCGCTGGCGGGGATGATCCCCGGCATGAAGAAGGCACAGGCGCAAGTCGACCAGGTCGGCGGCGAAAAGGTGCTGGTGCGGATGGACGCGATCATCACCTCGATGACGCCGAAGGAACGCCGCAAGCCCGAATTGCTCAACGCCAAGCGCAAGATTCGCATCGCCAAGGGCTCCGGCACCACGGTGCAGGACGTCAACAAGCTCATCAAGATGCATCAGGAAATGGCGAACGCCATGAAGAAGATCAAAAAGATGGGCGGCTTGGCCGGCATGGCCAAGATGTTCGGCGGTGGCGGCGGGCTTGGTGGGCTTGGCGGCGCGCTGGGCGGCGGGATCGATCCGGCCAAGATGCTCAGCGGCGGCGGCGGTGGTCTTCCTGGCCTCGGCGGCGGCCAGACCAAGCTTCCACCGGGCTTCGAGAATTTGCTCAAGAAGAAATAAGTTAAAACCAATCAACGTATTAAAAGAAGAAGGTACAGAAAATGGCAGTCAGCATTCGTCTCTCGCGCGGTGGTTCCAAGAAGCGCCCTTACTACCGCATCGTCGTTGCCGATGCGCGCAACCCGCGCGACGGCAAGTTCATCGAGAAGATCGGCACCTACAACCCGCTGCTCGCCAAGGATGACGAGAAGCGCATCGTGCTCGACACCGAGCGTGCAAACTATTGGCTGGGCGTCGGCGCGCAGCCGACCGACCGCGTTGCGCGTTTCCTCGACGTGACCGGCGTGCGCGAGCGTGCAGCGCGCAACAACCCGAACAAGGGCAAGCCCGGCGAAAAGGCGACCGAGCGTCTGGAAGAGCGCCAGAAGAAGCTGGACGATGCCGAGGCCGCCAAGGTCGCTGCTGCCGCCGCTGAGGAAGAGGCCAAGGCCGCTGCCGCAGCTGCTGAAGCCGAAGCTGTCATGGCCGCTGAGGTAGAAGCTGCAACCGAAACCCCGACCCCGGAAGCCGAAGCCGTCGCCGAGGCGACCGCTGAAGAAACCCCGGCGAACGGCTGATGCGACCCGATTCCCCCGTTACGCTCGCCGTCATCATCGGCGCGCACGGTGTGACGGGGGAAGTCCGTCTCAAGGTCTTCACCGAGGATCTGAGCAGCTACAAGGTGTTCAATGGCGGCGCACTGACGCTCAAGTCGGTGCGCCACGGCAGCAATGGCGCGATTGCGCGCATTGCCGAAGTGACCGACCGCAACGCCGCCGAGGCGTTGCGCGGCACCGAACTGACCGTACCGCGCTCCGCGCTGCCGCCGCTGGAGCCGGGCGAATATTATCATGCCGATCTGCTCGGTCTGCCCGTTGTCTCGCTGGAAGGCGAGGCGCTGGGGCAGGTGGTCGCGATCGATGATTTCGGCGCGGGCGACGTCATCGAAGTCGAACGGTCCGACAAAAAGCGCTTCATGGTCCCGATGAACGCCGATGCCGTACCCGATTGGAATGCGGAGCGCCTGGTGGTTGACGCGGCCTTCGTGGTTTAGTATATACGTAACGTGTATACGGAGGCTGCGATGTCGGACGACGAATATCAGGGCACCACATTCAAGTCGGGCAATTCGGTCGCGTTGCGGCTGCCCAAGGGCATGGGCATTCCGGAAGGCACCGAAGTGCGCATGGTCAAGGAGGCACCGATGTCGTTTCGCGTAGAACCCGTCGACGCGCCCCGGCGCACGATCGACATTAGCGGTTTTGCGGGCAAGGCACCCGGCGCACGCTTGATTCCGCATGGCGATTTCGATGAGCGGCCCAGCACGATTGCAAAGCGGCTAGCAGCGCGCGATGCGTGACGCGTGACGCGCTATCTCATCGATGCCGATATGGCGATCTACACCATGTCGGAGCGGTTTTCGGCAGTGAATGATCGCTTGGCGGCGTGCTTTCCGGGCGAGGTGGCGGTCTCCGCGATCAGTTTCGCGGAGATCGCTGTCGGCACCTTCGTTGGGAAACCACCGTCCCCGGACGTTCTGGCAAACTTTGTCGCGGTGATCCCGATCCTTCCCTTCGACGACGTCGCCGCGCGTGAATATGCGCGGCTGCCGTTCAAACGCGCCCGTTTCGACCGCTTGCTCGCCGCGCATGCGCTGAGCCTCGGCGCGACAATCGTCACCAATAACGAAGCCGATTTCGCCGATGTGCCAGGCCTGCGCGTGGAAAACTGGTCGGTCAGCGCCTGATCGGGCTTCGTTCGTCGAGCAAGTTGCGAATGGTGGTAGCTGCGACGCCGGCTTCGCCCATGGCATGGCTGATTTGATCGAGCCCTTTCACCACATCGCCGGCTGCGAACAGGCCGGGGATAGAGGTGCGCTGATGATCGTCGACTTCGAGGCAGCCATCGGCGGTCGCCCGCGCGCCAGCCGCAACCGCGAGGCTGGAGCGGATCGTTGACCCCAGCGCTGGATAGACGCTGTCGAAGCGTAGCGCGCCACTGGGCGTGGTGACTTCCATCGTGTCCCCGGCAATGCGGATCGGCGTGCAGGGGCCGTCGACATGAACGATGCCCGCGTCTTCCAGTTTGGCGCGGCAGGACGCGTCGAGCTCATGCGCGGCACCGGGTGCGATCAAGGTAACATCGCGGGTGAAGCCGCGCAGGAACAGCGCTTCCTTCATTCCGTGGTCGCCAGTGCCGATCACGCCGACGCGTTTGTCGGTGACTTCATAGCCGTCGCAGATCGGGCAATAGCGTAGCAGCCCGCGCGAGAGCGCTTCGTCATGCACCTCAGCGGCCATGTCTGGCCGGTTGTTGACGACGCCGGTTGCCAGCAGGACCGAGCGGGTCGGATAGCGCCTTTCGCCCACGTACACGTCGAACGTGTCGCCTGTTGGGATGATTTCGGTGACTTCCGCCTGTTCGCGCGTAGCGCCGAATTCTTCGGCTTGCTCCAGCATCAGGCGCAGCAAGTCTGTGCCTTTCACCCCGCCGGGATAACCGGCATGGTTGTGCGTGCGCGGGATCAACGCGGCACGGCTGCTCCCACAATCGAACAAGCGGATGCGCAGATGGAAGCGCGCGAGATAGATGGCGGCGGTGAGCCCAGCTGGGCCAGCGCCGATGATGATGCAGTCGTCCACGCGTCTTGCCTTTCGGGGGCGGGCGGGGGAAGGAGCCCAATGTCCTTCGCCGCCACCGTCTTAACGCTTTACCCCGAGATGTTTCCCGGGCCGCTCGGCATTTCTCTTGCCGGTCGCGCGCTGGCCGAGGGGCGCTGGAGCCTCGACGCGCGCAACATCCGCGATTTCGCCACCGACAAGCACAGCACCGTCGACGGAACCCCAGCCGGTGGTGGGGCCGGGATGGTGCTGCGCCCTGATGTGCTGGCGGCCGCGATCGACAGCGTGCCCGCCGGGCGTCCGCTGCTCGCCATGACGCCACGCGGCGCCCCGCTGACCCAGGCGCGCGTGCGCAGCCTTGCCGAGGGGCCGGGCGTCACCATCCTGTGTGGCCGCTTCGAGGGGTTTGATGAACGCATCTTCGCCGCGCGCGACATCGAGGAGGTGTCGATCGGGGATTACATTCTGTCGGGCGGCGAGATGGGGGCGTTGGTGCTGCTCGACGCTTGCATTCGGCTGCTCCCCGGCGTAATGGGCGCGGCTTATAGCGGCGTGGACGAGAGCTTCGAAACGGGGCTTCTCGAATATGCGCAATATACCCGACCATTTGAATGGGAAGGGCGCACGATCCCCGAAGTGTTGCGATCGGGGGATCATGCGAGGATTTCGGCATGGCGCAAGCACATGGCCGAGACCGAAACACGGCTAAGGCGGCCGGACCTGTGGGAGCGCCATGAGGGTGCTCGGGTCCAGTCGCCCTCTGGCGCGCGACAGACAGACAAGGACGCATGAGATGAATCTCATCCAGACGATCGAAGCCGAGAACATTGCCAAGTTTCTCGAGACCAAGAAGATCCCCGAATTCCGCCCTGGCGATACGCTCAAGGTCGGCGTGAAGGTGGTCGAAGGCGAGCGCACCCGCGTTCAGAATTATGAAGGCGTGTGCATCGCGCGTTCCAACAAGGGCATGGGCTCGAACTTCACCGTGCGGAAGATTTCGTTCGGTGAAGGCGTGGAGCGCGTTTTCCCGCTCTATTCGCCCAACGTCGACAGCATCGAAGTCGTCCGCAAGGGCGCGGTGCGTCGTGCGAAGCTCTATTATCTGCGTGGTCGTACCGGCAAGTCGGCACGCATCGCCGAGCGCCGCGACACCCGTCCGGCCAAGGGCGGCGCTGCCGAGTAATCGGACAGCCGTCAGGCTCACAGGAGGGCGCGGGGGCTTTGGTCCCCGCGCCCTTTTTGTTTGTGCCAAAGCGGCTTGCTATGAACCGATGGCAAAGCGCACCGGTACGGCGGGCGCGAACAGCATCGGCAAGGGGGCACCGGCTTGTACCACGACTTGGTCGAGCGGGACGGCATCCGGCGGCGCATCTGCGGCAAAAACCTGGATCAGGCGACGCCCCGAGGTCGGCACCAGTTCTTTCGGGATTGCGAGTGGCTTGCCGCCCATTTCAACCAGCCATTGGGGACGTCCGTAGCGATACGCTCTGGCCGGGTGGACCACTTGCAGGTCAACCGCACCCGCATAGGTGCCGAGGATGAGCGGATTGCTGCCCTCGAAGAAAACGCTCGGTCGGTTCCCGATACGCGCCGAGGCAGCGGCGTAAGCCGGGCGTTCGTGCGGCGAGAGATCGGTTAAGGTCGTCTGGTCAACGGTAAGGGGATCAATGCCGGTCAGCCGTTTCAGGCGGGTCGCCATCCAGTCGATCTTGCCTGTATGGGACTGAAGCGGAGCTTCCGCGACGTGACTATAACCGACATAAACCAGCGTTTTCTCCGTCGGTTGAGCCGCAAGCACTGCTGCTAGATTCTCGGCTTGCGCTTTCTCGCGCGGAGCAATGCCACCCTCTTTCGGGCGCTGTTTGCTGGTTTCTTCATAGCCAACGGGGCGATACCCTAACGCCATTGCTTCGCGCACAAAGCCCGCAAAAACAGGGTCTCGCGTGTAATAGCCGGTGCTGATCCGGACAAAACCGTCCTGCCTGAGCTTGTCGATCATCGAGGCGTGGCCGGGTTCAGCAGGATCGTTATCAAACGTTTCTGCGGCCAGGATCGAGTAACCGAGTGGCTTTAACGCACGCGCCACTTGCAAAGCAAAGGCACGGTCTCGGGGACTATTATGGGCTTCATTCAAGATAACGATGCTGGTGTCGCGCGCGCGTCGGACGATCTCTTCAATCGCATCGTGTGGAGTGGCCGCTGCTACGCGCGTCGCCCAACTGGGGTCGGGAGGTGAGCCCGGTTCTGCGCGGGCAAGTACGGCTGGGTCTAGTTCGTTCGTTATGGTTGGGCTGATCTGTTCCCACATCTGGAAGGCGAAGTCGTCACGGACTTTACCGTCAGGGCCAAAGGCTGCGGCGGCCAAGGCGTCACTAGCTTCGAGATAACGCCCTTTGGACAAAGCCGTATCTGCGGCATCGATTGCGGGCGATTGGGGTGGACTCTGCGCGCCGAGGAGCAGCGGGGACAAGGCTATAAAAACGAACCGATTTCCTGCCATTGTCTGCTCCCAATCAGAGCGAGGGAGACTGACGACATTCGGAGGACAGTCAAGATAGGGTGCCGAAGATCGCGGCGATCAGCTCAACCAAAGCCGTACATCTTTACCGTATCCGGCAAAGCCAGCGGTGCCGCGTCGGGATGATCGAGATGCGCGACGATCATCTCCAGGATCGCGGCCAGCAACGCGCCATCGGGATGATGGTTGGCCCCCTGGATCACGAGGCTGAACCCCGGGCGCTTCGCCGCGTAAGCGGCCTTGTGCAGTTCCTGTCCCATCGCCGCAGGCACGGTGTCATCGGCGAGGCCGTGGATCAGGAAATAGGGCTCATCCAGTGTCGGCACGGTGGCGAGATTGTCATATCGGTCGCTGACAAACGCGCGCGCGATTTTTGGCACCATCGCACGCAGGCTGGTGAAGGTGCCGATGGTGACCAGCGCATCGAGCTTTTGGCGCGATGCGAGGCCGAAGGCGACGCCACCGCCAAGGCTGTGGCCGACGACGATCAGCCGCCCGCCGCCGGCACGTCGCCGAGCCTCGGCATAGAAAGCGTCGGCATCGTGCGCGAGCCCGGCTTCGTCGGCGCGGCCGGGATTGCCCGAATAGCCGCGATATTCCGCAGCCACCACGCCATAACCCTTGGCGATCGCGGGGGCGAACCAGTCGAGCGTGCTCATCGCGCTCGAGCCATTGCCGTGGAATACCAGCAGCGTCGGCTTGCCCGGCGCGGCGGCGATTGCGGCACCCGTGATCGACAGGCCGTCACTGGTGTGGACGGCGACGCGCTCGGCACCAGCGGGGAGGGTGGCGGTCGCGATCGGCGTGGTCGGCGCTGGATAGATGCGGTCGTGGATCGATTGGCTCAGCACCGGGGTCGCCCCTGCGAGAAGCAGGATCGTCAAAACGATCGCCGCGAAGGCTCTCTGTGTCGGCCCGATCCGTCGCATTCGCTATCCCCGCGCATCCATTCTCGACCTAAGTGTCATGTTTGCACGATACACCATGATTCGCTATGGTCGGCCGCCGACTATTCCGGGGGGAAATATGTCCGACGTCACCATGACCACCGCCGCCGAACCCGATGGTGCGCCGCGCATCGCGGTGCTCGATATTCTGCGCGGGGTGGCGATCCTCGGCATCCTGTTCATGAACATCAACGACATGGGGCAATCGATTTACGCGTCGTTCGACGATATCCGGCATCTCGGCTGGTCGCAGACCGACCGGATCGCCTGGTGGCTGCGCGAAGTGTTTGCCAATGGCACCGCCCGCTGCATGCTGGAAATGCTGTTCGGCGCGGGGATGGTGATCCTGACCGATCGTGTGGCCGACAAGGCCAATGGCTGGGTGGTGATGCGGCGCTATTATGTCCGCAATCTGATCTTGTTCGCCTTTGGGTTGGTGCATGTCTTCATCCTGCTGTGGCCGGGTGACATCCTCCACACCTATGGCATTGCGGCGCTGGTCGCGTTCCTGTTCCGCCGGTTGCGCCCGCAATGGCTGATCATGATCGGGCTCACGCTCGCCTTGTTTCAATTGGGGGGCGGGGGCTATTTCGGCTATTATCTGACGCTGCAGACCCGCGCGCAGGTCGCCGCGATCGAGGCCAAGGTGGCGGCTGGGGCCAAGCCAACGGCGCAAGAGCGCAAACTGCTGAAGGAAAAAGCCGAAAAGGACAAGAAGCGCGCCGAGGCCCGCGCCAAATCGCACAACGACATTGCCGCTGAAGACAAAGCGCGCGAGGGCAATTTCCGGTCCTGGACCAAGGCGCAATGGGCGTTCTTCCTCGATATAGAATCGCAGTTCCTGGAGATTCTGTTCGTATGGGAAGCGGCGAGCGTGATGCTGATCGGTGCCGCGCTTTATAAGCTCGGCATCCTGCAGGGGCGGCGCTCGCGGCGCTTCTATGCCTGGACTGCGTTGATCGCCTATGCCGTCGGCATCACGCTTCGCGTGATTGGGGCGTCCGAACAGATGCAGTTTGGCGATGGCCCCTATACCTTCTGGGCGAGTTACGAGTTTGCGCGCCAGGCGATGACGCTGGGGCATGTCGCGCTCATCAACCTGCTCGTCGGCAGCGCCTTCGGGGCGCGATTGTTGCGGCCGTTCGTCGCGGCCGGGCGGACCGCGCTGTCCATCTATATCGCGCAGACGCTGATCTGCCTGTGGGTGCTGTACCCGCCCTTCATGCTTGGCCTGTATGGCAAGATGACATGGGGGCCATTGATGGTGACGGCGTTCTTCATCAACGCGGCCTTGCTGGTCGGCGCGAATCTATGGGTGCGGCATTTCGATATCGCGCCGGTCGAATGGGCGTGGCGGTCGCTGGTGGAGCGTCGCGTGCTGCCATGGCGCAAGCGGGCGCGGGTGAAGCCGCAGGTTGAGGGAAGCCCGGCGCTCGCTTGATTGGATCAAGCGGATCGCGCCGCGACCAGACTGCAGGGCGTGCCGGACTGCGTCCGTCACGCCCCGCCGGTTTTCGATCAGGTCTTCGAGATGGTGCCGATCAACCCGACCACGCCGCCGCGCGCGTCATTCACGGTCGAGGTAAAGCGATACCCGCCCTCGGCGAAATCGACCCGCACTTTGCGCGTATCGTACATGTCGCGGAACAGCGCTTCGAGATTGGGTTTCTGCCCGGTCATCAAACGCATGTTGGTGCCGTTATCGTTGACATAGGGCACGGCATAGAGATGCGCGGCGGAGAAAGTGCTGTTCAGCGACGTGAACAGCATCACCCCCTCGCTGCCACGCAGGCCGAAGTTGCGATCGGCGAAATAGATCCCACCGAACACGACATTGTCGGGATCATTCGGCTCGAAGAAGAAACGCTGGCGGATCTGCACGATCGGTGAATCGAGATCACCGTTGGCGTGATCCTGCATGAAATTTTCCATATGGCCGTGCGCGACATAGAGGTTGCCGCCCGTGCCGCCCTCGACCCCGGCGCGCCAATTGGTGACGACGAGATCTTCCGCCGTGTCGTTGAACACCAGCGCCAGCACCTTTTTCGGGTTTTCGAGGAAGAGATAGAGCAGGAAGGCGACCAGCACGATCACGATGATGGTGATCGCGGTCTTCATGCCCAGTGTGGTGATGCCCGTGCGCAGCGCGTTGAGGAAGGTCGCCCCGCCGCGCCAGGCGGTCCAGGTCAATTTGGCCATCGCCACGCCGATGCTGAACAGGCTGCTCGCGCCAATTTCGATGGCGAGTTGGCCCGGCGTCTTGGCGTTCTGCATCGCTTCGAGCCGCTTGGACAGGCCGTACACATAATCGGTCACCTCCTGCCCGCGATAGCCGCGGACAATTTCGAAATTATGCTGGGTCAGGCTGATATTCGGTTCGATCTCGGTCGGCTCTTCGGCCAAAGCAGCGGTGATCAGCGTGTTGTCTTCATGCGATGCGAGCTCGATGCCCTCGGCGCGGTGATACTCATCGATTCCCGAGAGGGTCGCCTCCAACAGCTTTGCGATCATCTTGCGGCGGCGTTGTTCGACGGTCAGTGCTTCGTTGCCGGCGATTCCGGCCAGGTCGATGCCCAGGCGCGCCTTGAAACCGTCCATGATTTCGAGCGCGGCGTCGCGCGGGGACAGGCTGCTTGTTTCCAATGGCATTACGATTCTCCTGAAAGGGGAAGGGTGAATGGTGTCTTGGTTGGTGCAGCGCGCGTTGCCCCGTTAGCTTAGCGGGCAGCGCGCAGAGTGCAGGCCGAAGTTGATCCGTAACGACGGCAAGGGTCGCGTCTGGGGCGATCGACGCATCCGCAGCCGAGCAAATTCTCGTTGCAATCTGTGCGCGATAGGTCGCGGCGCGCTTGCCCTCTTTACGCAGTCCTCGCGCGTCGCGATAAGCGCCGACGCCGCCCGCATTCGTCGGGCGAGGAAAAACGCGGGATTGGAGATGCAGGATGCGGGCGAGTTGGGCTTTTGCGGGCGTGATGCTCGCTTGTGCGGCGGTGCCCGTGATGGCGGCTGACGCACCCGCCAAGCTGACGCTGTCGCGCGTGTTCGGCAGCCCCGATCTGTCGGGCGTGCAACCGCGCGGGGTCCGGCTTTCGCCGGACGGCACGCTGCTCACCTCGCTGCGCCCGCGCGCCGATGAAAAGGAGCGTTTCGATCTGTGGGCGCTCGACACGCGCACCGGGCAGGAACGAATGTTGGTCGATTCGAAGAAGGTCGGTTCCGGCGCGGAATTGTCCGAAGCCGAAAAGATGCAGCGCGAACGCGCCCGCATCGCCGGATCGAAGGGGATCGTGGCCTATGACTGGGCACCCGATGGCAAGGCAATCCTCGTGCCGCTGGACGGGGACCTGTATCTGGCGACGCTCGACGGCACCACCCGGCGCTTGACCAATTCGCCGGGCGGCGCGCTCAACCCCATTATCAGCCCCAAAGGCGGCTTCGTCAGCTTCGTGCGCGGCCAGAATCTGTTCGTCCAGCCGCTTGGCGGCGGCGACGCGCGCCAGATCAGCCAGGACGGTGCGGGCACGGTGCATTGGGGCGAGGCCGAGTTCGTCGCGCAGGAAGAAATGGACCGTCGCACCGGCCATTGGTGGTCCCCGCAGGACACCCACATCGCGGTCGAGCGTTTTGACGAAGCCCCGGTCGGCATCGTCACCCGCGCCGCGATCGGTGCGACCGGCACCAAGGTCTATGACCAGCGCTATCCAGCGGCGGGCACGCCCAATGTCGCGGTCGAACTGTATGTGATGAAGGCCGATGGCTCGGGCAAGGTGAAGGTCGATCTCGGCCAAAACCCCGACATCTATCTCGCCCGGGTTGACTGGACACCCGATGGCAAGACGTTGCTGGTGCAGCGTGAAAGCCGCGACCAGAAGACGCTCGACATGCTGACGGTCGACCCGGAAACGGGCAAGAGCAGCATTCTATTCACCGAGAAGTCAGGCACGCGGAGCTGGCTCAACCTCACCGAGGCGTATCGCCCGATGAAGGATGGCAGCTTGATCTGGCGTTCGGAGCGGACCGGCTATGGCCATCTTTATCGCTTTGCCAAGGGCAAGTGGACCGCACTGACCAAGGGCGACTGGGTCGTGCAGCAATTGATCGGCGTCGACGAAGCCAAGGGGCGGCTGTTCTTCACTGGCAATAAGGATGGCGTGCTGGAACAGCATGCCTATTCGGTCGATATCGCGCATCCGGGCGTCATCACGCGGCTGACCGAGACCGGCTGGTGGAATGGTGCCAGCATGGATCACGCGGCGACGCGGATGATCGTGGGGCGCTCCAACCCGACCCAGCCGACCCAAGTCTACCTCGCCGATGCGAGCGGCAAGCGGCTGTCGTGGATCAACGAGAATGCGGTGAAGCCGGGGCACCCCTATTACCCGTATCTGGCGAGCCACCAGCAAACCACCTTCGGCACGATCAAGGCCGAGGACGGCACCGATCTTTATTATGAGATGATCACGCCGCCGCTGGAGCCGGGGAAAAAGTATCCGGTGTTCTTCCAGCATTATGGTGGTCCGGGCACCGGCCAGCAGGTGACGCGCGCCTGGGGCGGGGCGTTGCCGCAATATCTGGTGCAGCATGGCTACATCTTCTTCCAGATCGACAATCGCGGGTCGTACAATCGCGGCAAAGCGTTTGAGGACCATATCTACCGCGCGATGGGCACGGTCGAAGTTGCCGACCAACTGGCGGGCGCGAAATTCATCAAGAGCCAGCCCTTTGTCGATCCCGACAAGGTGGCGATTTATGGCTGGTCCTATGGCGGCTATATGACGCTGAAGATGCTGGAGGCGAACCAGGGCGTTTATGCGGCGGGCGTTTCGGGCGCACCGGTGACGCAATGGAACCTGTACGACACCCATTATACCGAGCGCTATATGGGCTCGCCGGTGAGCGACGCCAAAGCCTATGCCGCCTCGGCCGCGTTGGAAAACGCGCCCAAGATCAAGGACCCGCTGCTGCTGATCCACGGCATGGCGGATGACAATGTCGTGTTCACCAACTCGACCGCGCTCGCCGCGCGAATGCAGTCGACCGACACGCCGTTCGAGATGATGTTCTATCCCGGCTACACGCACCGCGTTGGCGGGCCCGGCATCAGCGAGCATCTGTGGGGGACGATTTTGACGTTTCTCGACCGGAACGTGAAGGACAAGCCGGTGCGGTAACGCAATGCGCTTCCCCGGCGGAGGCCGGGCTGTCCTATGCCGCTTCCGTCACCCCGGCCTCGTGCCCGGGTCCACTCGGCGGCTATATCAACGCTGGGAGGATGGGATCGCGGTGGACCCCGGGACAAGCCCGGGGTGACGGGTAGTTTAGTGCCGTCTTGCCACCGACCACTAGCCTCGGCCACCGCGCTCCCATAAAGCGCGAGCATCATGCGCTTCCTCACCACCTTCCATCTGTGGCCGTTCCTGGACACGGTCGTCAGCTATTTGGCGGCGTTCCTGCTTGGCACGCTGATCGGGGCCGAACGGCAATATCGCCAGCGCACCGCGGGCCTGCGCACCAATGCGCTGGTCGCCTTGGGGTCGGCGGCGTTCGTCGATCTTGGGCAGCGGCTCGGCGGCGACGTCGAGTCGATCCGGATCATCGCCTATGTCGTGTCGGGGATCGGCTTCCTCGGCGCGGGCGTGATCATGAAGGAGGGGATGAACGTCCGCGGGCTCAACACCGCGGCGACTTTGTGGTGCTCGGCCGCGGTTGGTGCGATCGCGGGGAGCGACCTGATCGCCGAAGCGGTGCTGCTGACCGGCTTTGTCATCCTCGCCAACACGATGCTGCGGCCGCTGGTCGATGCGATCAACCGCATCCCGATCGAAGGGCGCAGCGTCGAGGCGACCTATACCGTGACGATCACCACCGATGCCGATGAAGCAGGGCCGATGGGCGATCTGCTGACCGAGCATCTGGAAGCCGCGCAACTCCCGGTGGCCGAACTCGACGTGGTCGCGCGCGGCGAAGATCGCGTGGAGATTGTAGCCAAGCTGGTGCGTACCAATATTGCAGGCAGCGAGCTCGACGCGCTGACCGATCATCTCGCTACCGTTCATGGAATTTCCCATGCGACGTGGCAAGCGCGCACGCACGATTAGCAAAGCGATTGGACGTCCGCGCGTAATGTCGCTACGGGCGCGGTCCGAATTGGAGGATTACATGGGTTACAGGATCGTGGTCGCGGGCGCGACGGGCAATGTCGGGCGCGAGATGCTCAATATTCTGGCGGAGCGGGAATTCCCGCTGGCGGACATTGCGGTGGTGGCATCGTCGCGCAGCCAGGGCGACGAAGTCGATTTCGGTGAGACTGGGCGCAAGCTCAAGGTGCAGAATATCGACAATTTCGATCCCACCGGTTGGGACATGGCGCTGTTCGCCATCGGGTCTGACGCGACCAAGATCCACGCGCCGCGCTTTGCCGCTGCCGGTTGCACGGTGATCGACAATTCGTCGCTCTACCGCATGGACCCGGATGTGCCGCTGATCGTGCCGGAAGTGAACCCCGATGCGATCGCGGGCTATACCAAGCGCAACATCATCGCCAACCCGAACTGCTCGACCGCGCAGATGGTCGTGGCGCTCAAGCCACTGCACGATTTCGCCAAGATCAAGCGCGTCGTCGTCGCGACCTATCAGTCGGTTTCGGGCGCAGGCAAGGCGGGCATGGACGAGCTGTTCGAGCAGTCACGCAACATCTTCGTCGGCGATTCGGCGGAAGCCAAGAAGTTCACCAAGCAGATCGCCTTCAACGTGATCCCGCACATTGACAGCTTCCTCGACGACGGGTCGACCAAGGAAGAGTGGAAGATGGTGGTCGAGACCAAGAAGATCCTCGACACCAAGATCAAGGTCACCGCGACGTGCGTGCGCGTGCCGGTGTTCGTGGGCCACTCGGAAGCGATCAACATCGAGTTCGAGAATGAAATTTCGGCCGACCAGGCGCAGAAGATCCTGCGCGAGGCGCCGGGCGTGATGCTCGTCGACAAGCGCGAAGACGGCGGATACGTGACGCCGGTCGAGTGCGTCGGCGAATATGCGACCTTTATCAGCCGCGTGCGCGAGGATTCGACCGTGGAGAACGGCCTGTCCTTGTGGTGCGTGTCGGACAATCTCCGCAAGGGTGCTGCACTGAACGCGGTGCAGATCGCGGAATTGCTGGGGCGGCGCTATTTGAAGAAGGCGGATTGAGCGACACGTTTGAAGCGATGATAGCAATATGCTATCATCGCCTTCATGGGACAGGTTCTGATCCGCAAGCTCGACGACGATTTGCTGCGCGATTACAAGGTTGCGGCGGAACGGAACGGTCGCTCGCTCGAGGCTGAGTTACGCTCGGCATTGGCGCAGGCTCGGCCTAAAGTGAGGCTATCCGGGGCGGAATTGAGGGCGTTGTCTGAAGAATTGCGCGCGCAAACGCCGACGTCGGCGGCGGCCATCGACAGCACCGACCTCATTCGCGAAGATCGCGACGCGCGCTGATGATCGTGCTCGACGCAAGCGTCGTGATCAAGCTGCTGACGCAGGAACAGGGGTCGGCTGAAGCGGTTGATCGTATCGAGCGAGAGCCAGACCGCGTCGCGCCTGATTGGCTGCACGCCGAGATCGCCAGCGCGCTGTCCAAAAAGGTCCGCTATGGCGGGTTACCCGTCGAACAGGCGTATACGGCGCTAGGGGCGGTAGCCTCAATCATGCCGGATCTGGTGCCCGCCACCGCGCTTCTTGATGCCGCGCTGGAAATGTCGATCACGCTGCGCCATGCCTTGTATGACTGTCTGTATCTGGCACTCGCTATCGAACGGCGCTGTGTAATGCTGACATCCGATCGCAAGTTTGCGAACGTGGTGAGCGAGAGCGCATATCGCGACCATATCGAGTTGCTGGCGTGAGGACCGAGGCGGAACTAAGGACGCTTTGACGCCATGCGGAGCTCAACCTCCGATCGGCGAAACGCAGGATAAAATGCCTTGGCAAACTCCCCGACTGAACCTCAGTTTTTCGACAGTTTCGACGGCATCCGCTTGGCGTGGCGCGAGCTGGGCGAGGGGCAGCCCGTGGTGCTGATCCACGGCTATTTCTCCAACGCGACGATCAACTGGATCAAATACGGCCATGCGGCGCGCATCGCCGAGGCGGGTTTCCGGGTGATCATGCCCGATCTGCGCGCGCACGGTGACAGCGCCAAGCCGCACGATGCTGCTGCCTATCCGCCCGACGTGCTGATGCGCGATGGCTTTGCGTTGATCGCGCATCTTGGCCTCAGCGACTACGATCTCGCTGGCTATTCGCTCGGCGGCCGCACCGCGATGCGGATGCTCGCCAATGGCGCGAGGCCACGCCGCGCGGTCATCTCCGGCATGGGGTTGCAGGGCATTGTCGATACCGCCGGGCGTGGCAGCTATTTCCACAACGTGCTGACCAACCTCGGCAGCTTTGCGCGGGGCAGTAGCGAATGGCTGACCGAGGCGTTCCTCAAGACGACCGGGGGCGATCCGGTCGCGTTGCTGCACATTCTCGACACCTTCGTCGACACGCCGCGCGATGCGCTGGACCACATCACCACGCCGACGCTGATCCTGACCGGCGAGGACGATGATGACAACGGCTCGGCGCAGGAGCTGGCGGCGGCGCTGTCCGATGCGCGCTATCAGGCGATCCCCGGCAACCATATGAGCGCGGTGCTCAAACCCGAATTGGGCATGGCGATTGCAGCGTTTCTAGCGGCTTGACCGAGCGCGCGGTGGCGCACAGGTTGCGCCATCGTTGAACACGGGGACTCACATGATCCGCACTGGAATTTCGTCGCTCGCCCTTATTCTGTCGCTGGCGGCGGCACCGGCTTTCGCCAGCCCGGCACCCGCGCCCGCTGCGACCACTGCCGCGCCGACGGCTGCCGAGGCCGACGCCTTTGTCGCGCGTGCCGAAAAGGAATTGGCCGAATTCTCCACCCCCGCGCAGCAAGCGGCGTGGATCAACGCGACCTACATCACCGATGATACCGACGCGATCGCCGCCAAATTCGGTGCCGAGGGGACCGAGATGGGGGTTCGCTTTGCACTGGAGGCCGCGAAATATGCTGGCGTGCCCGGCCTGTCGTTCGATACCAAGCGCAAGATCGATCTGCTGCGCAACGGCCTGACGCTGCCCGCGCCGACGACGCCGGGTGCTGCATCCGAGCTGTCGACGATCGTAACCAAGCTCGGCTCCGATTATGGCAAGGGCAAGGGCACGCTTGATGGCAAGCCGATCAACGGCAGCGACATCGAGGCGGCGATGGGCACGGTGCGCGATCCTGCCAAGTCGAAGGAGATGTGGGTCAGCTGGCATGACGCGGTCGGCGCGCCGATGCGCAAGGATTTCGCACGCGAAGTGGTGATCGCCAATCAGGGCGCCAAGGGCCTTGGCTATGCCGATGTCGGCGCGCTGTGGCGCTCGGGCTATGACATGACCCCGGCGCAGTTCGAGGCCACCACCGACACGCTGTGGAAGCAGGTCGAGCCGCTCTACAAGGCGCTCCACACCTATGTCCGCTGGAAGCTCAACGCCAAATATGGCGACGCGGTGCAGCCCAAGACGGGCCCGATCCGTGCCGATCTGCTCGGCAATATGTGGGCGCAGGAATGGGGCAATATTTATAATGTGGTCGCCCCGGCAGGCGCGGGCGATGTCGGCTATGATGTCGGTGATCTGCTCAAGGCCAAAGGCTATGATCCGATCAAGATGTTCAAGACCGGCGAGGGCTTCTATTCCTCGCTCGGCTTCAAGCCGCTGCCCGACACCTTCTGGGCGCGCTCGCAAATCGTGAAGCCGGCCGACCGCGAAGTGGTCTGCCATGCCTCGGCCTGGGACATCGACAGCAAGGATGACGTGCGCATCAAGATGTGCACCAAGGTCAATGGCGATGATTTCGTCACGATCCATCACGAGATGGGCCATAACTATTACCAGCGCGCCTATAAAAATCAGCCTTTCCTGTACGAGAATGGCGCGAATGACGGCTTCCACGAAGCGATCGGCGATTTCGTCGCTTTGTCGATCACGCCCGATTATCTGGTCAAGATCGGCCTGCTCGATCCGGCCAAGGTGCCGAGCCCCGACAAGGATATCGGGCTGCTGCTGAAGCAGGCGATGGACAAGGTCGCCTTCCTGCCGTTCGGCCTGCTGGTCGACAAATGGCGCTGGGGCGTCTTTTCGGGCGCGACGCCTGCGGGGCAGTATGAAAAGAGCTGGAACGACCTGCGCCTGAAATATCAGGGGATCGTCCCCCCGGTCGCGCGCGACGAAACGCGCTTCGATCCCGGCGCGAAATACCATGTTGCGGCCAGCGTGCCCTATGCGCGCTACTTCCTCGCGCGGCTCTATCAGTTCCAATTCTATCAGGCGGCGTGCAAGCAATCGGGCTGGACCGGGCCGCTGCATCGCTGCTCCTTCTACGGCAATAAGGAAGTTGGCGCGAAGTTGAACGCCATGCTGGAAATGGGCCAGTCCAAGCCCTGGCCCGAGGCGCTCGCTGTGTTCACCGGCTCCAGCGAGATTTCGGGCCAGGCGATGGTCGATTATTTCGCGCCGCTAAAGGCGTGGCTGGACAAGCAGAATGAGGGCAAGCCGCAGGGGTGGTGATGCTTGGGGGGAAGGTCGGTCTGCCTTCCCCCAAACCTTTTGGCCCCCGGCGCGAGGCCGGGCGATAGGTCTCCTCAGTTGGGGATCGTCCCTTCATCGGCGATGCCCGCCTGGAACGATGCGCTGGAATCGCTGCCATCGGCCTGATGCGCATGTTCGCCGGGGTTCAGCGCCTCGGTCTTGGGCGTGCTGCTGCGCAGGGTAAACAGCGCCGCCGCAGCCGCGCCGACTGCCGCCACGCCGCCAATGATCGCGGCCAGGCCCCAGCGGTTGCGCATCGGCGTCGCGGCGGTCTTGGTCGCCGGAGCCTTTTTCGCAGTCGCCTTGCGCGGTGCAGCAGCCTTGCGGGGTGTTGCGGGTTTGCGCGGAGTGGCGGGCTTGGTTGCGGTGTCGGTCGGTTTTTTCGGCGGCGTGGCCATGAGCGGCTCCCTTGTTCGTTGAGCAGGCGTAACGCGCGAGGGGACGGGTGTTTCCCCGGCCCGGTTCAAGCGTTTAGCGGAACGGCGGTTCGTTGAACGCGCGCAGCTTGCGGCTGTGCAATTTCTTGCCCTCGCGGCGCAGTTCCTCACACGCCTCGATGCCGATCCGCATATGCTCGCTGATCGCGCGTTCGTAGAAGCGGTTGGCCTGACCCGGCAGCTTCAATTCGCCGTGCAGCGGCTTGTCCGACACGCACAGCAACGTGCCGTAGGGCACGCGGAAGCGATAGCCTTGTGCCGCGATCGTCGCCGATTCCATGTCGATGCCGACGGCGCGGCTGAGCGAGAAGCGCAGTGCGGAGCGCGAATATTGCAATTCCCAATTGCGATCGTCGGTGGTGACGATCGTGCCGGTGCGCAGGCGGCGCTTCAGTTCGTCGCCCGACTGGCCCGAAATTGTCTCGGCGGCGCGGGCGAGCGCCAATTGCACTTCGGCAATGGCGGGCACGGGAATTGCCGGGGGCAGCACATCGTCGAGCACATGGTCGTCGCGCAGATAAGCGTGCGCCAGCACATAGTCGCCGATCCGCTGGCTGGGGCGCAGGCCACCGCAATGGCCGATCATCAGCCACGCTTCCGGCCGCAGCACGGCCAGATGATCGCAAATCGTCTTGGCGTTGGCCGGTCCCACGCCGATATTGACCAGCGTGATGCCGGTGCCGTCTTCGGCCATCAAGTGATAGGCCGGCATCTGGTGCCGCCGCCATGCGCTGCTATCGGCCAGCATCGCCTCGACATCGTCGCCTGCGCGCATCACCACGCCGCCGGCACCGGAAACGCCGGTGTAGCGGCTCGGCTTGCCGTCTTCACCGGGCTCCAGTTGCGCGCACGCCCAGCGGACGAACTCGTCAACATAGCGGTGGTAATTGGTGAACAGCACATAGCGCTGAACATGTTCGGGCGGCGTGCCGGTATAATGCCGCAACCGTGCGAGCGAGAAGTCGGTGCGCAAGCCATCGAACAGCGCCAGCGGTCGCGCGCCGTCGGCGACGGTGTAGAGCCCGTCGGCAATCTCGTCGCCAATATGCGCCAGGTCGGTCGCCGGGAAATGCCGCGCCAGTTCGAGCGCGGAAACCTGGTCCAGGCTCAGTGCATGGCCGGGATCGATGACATAGGGGAAAGGGATTTCCTGGCGGCCCTCGACGGCTTCGACGGTGACGTCATAATCTTCGATCAGCAGCGTCAATTGCTCGGTCAGATAATCCGCGAAAATTGCGGGCTTGGTGACGCTGATCGCGTAATCGCCCTCCGTCACCAGCCGCCCGAACGAGCGTCCCGGGGTCGGGCGGTCACTGCCGCCGCGATAGCGCAGGCGGATTTCAGGATAGGCAAAGCTGCCATCGCTGCGGCTTGCGGGCGGGGGCGGGGTCCCGGTGGTGAGATAGGTGGTCAGCGCCGCCTGTAGGCGATCGACCGAAGCGCGATAAAGCCGGTCGAGCTCGGCGACGATGGCGGCGGCGGGGCTGGAAGCGTGCGTCATGGATAGCCGCTACGCCGCTATCGTTACGCGCGCAAGACCAAGGGGCGTATTGCGGATACGCCCCTTGGGGCGATCAAGCCTTTTTCGGCGTGGTCGCGGTCGCTTCGTCTTTCGACAGGATTTTGCTGGCACCAAAGGCGGCACCGGCCACCGCGGCGGCTGCACCGGCCGCAATGCCGACGGCGGCGAGCGGGTGCTCCTTCACCGCCTCGACGGTCGCCTCGAACGCATCGTTCAGCGCGCCCTTGGCTTGCTCGAACAAGCCCTCGGCCTGCTCGATGATCGTGTCATTAGCCGGGGGAGTGGTCGAATCGCGAGTCGTATCGGTCATGGCTTGGCCCTTTCCTGGAACGTCCTCTTGCAACCGCTTGGGGGCATGGGCGGTTCCACCCTTTCCGCTGCCAATCGCAAGAATCGTTCGGCCCGGCGTGAGCCGGGCCGAACGGATCAGATCTCGCTCAGCAGATGTTCGGCCGAGGACACTTCGAAGGCACCCGGCGCTTCGACGTTGAGCTGTTCCACCACGCCATCATTGACCAGCATCGAATATCGCTGGCTGCGTTCGCCCATGCCGAATTTGGAACCGTCAAAGGTCAGGCCAACCGCCTTGGCGAAGTCGGCATTGCCGTCGGCGAGCATGGTGATGGTGTCGGCATGGCTCGCCTTGCCCCACGCGCCCATCACAAAGGCGTCGTTGACCGAGGTGAAGGCGATCTCGTCCACGCCCTTGGCCTTGATCTCATCGGCCTTGTCGACAAACCCAGGCAGATGGCGCGCCGAGCAGGTCGGGGTGAAGGCACCGGGAACCGCGACCAGCGCAACCTTGCGGCCTTTGAAGAACTCGTCCGAGCTGACCTGGCTGGGGCCATCGGCGGTGACTTTGGTGAGCGTGATCGTGGGGACGCGGTCGCCGACGCTGATCGTCATGGGAATCTCTCCTGATGGGGCCGCCCGACTAGAAGGTGCGGCGCGGTGTACCTCGTGCAAGCGCGCTCGAATTTCAAGCGTGGCGAGGGACGCGGTCCGCGGTTATGCTGTGAGTATGGACTCCGCGCGCAATCTCACAGGCCAGTTTCTGCTCGCCATGCCGGGCATTGGCGATCCGCGCTTCGATCGCGCGGTGATTGCGATGTGCGCGCATGATGCGGAGGGCGCGCTCGGCATTGGCATCGGCGCGACGATTGCGGGGGTCGGGTTGCACACGGTGCTGCAGCAGTTGGAGATCGAGCTTGGCGTCGCACCCGATGTTCCGGTGCATTTCGGTGGGCCGGTCGAGCCTCGGCGCGGTTTCGTCGTCCATGCCCTCGATTGGGCTGGTCAGGATACGATCGAAGTGGTCGGGCATGCGGGCGCGCTCTGGGCGCTGTCGGGGACGACCGATGTGCTGAAGGCGATCGCGGCTGGCCGCGGTCCGTCGCGTTGGCTGGTCGCTTTGGGCTATGCCGGTTGGGGCGAGGGGCAACTCGACGGCGAGATGACGCGGCACGGTTGGCTGAACGTGCCGGGTGACCTCGATTTGCTGTACGGCTGCGATGCCGAAGCACGTTGGGAGGCGGGGTTCGCCAGCGCAGGCATCGATTCGCGTCTGCTCGCGAACGAGACCGGCTGGGCGTAAGGTCCCCTCGATTACCTGGCTGTTCGATAACGATCTAAAAATACGTCGCTTTAAGATGCTGGGTGCTGTGATCGTCTGCGATTGATCAAGATTTTGGCGCCGCTTTGCTTGCGTACATTTTTCACGAGCAGTCGTGATGCATTGCATTTCTCAGAAAAATATTATCTCCTGCGGTTGTACGAAGAATCGGGGGAGAGAAAACATGTTCGGGTCTGTCGTTCTTGAAGTTGCTTTGGGCGTAATACTGACATTCAGCTTTTTCAGTATTATCATGACATCGGTCCGCGAAGGGATTGAGGCGCTGCTCAAAACGCGGGCAAAGCTGCTGGAAAAAACGATTAAGGAAATGCTTGGGCGCGACCCTGACGCCCTCAGCGCTTTCTACAAAAATCCCGCTATTAACGCTCTCTTTCCGGGGGATTATGTTGCAAAGGGGCGAAATCTTCCATCCTATATTCCGGCAGCCAATTTCGCTGCCGCCCTGATCGACCTTGTTAAGGTGCCGGCATCGCTGCCACAGCCAGTCCAATCTGCGCTCGCACCGTTTATAGCGGGAGCAAATGAGGAAGCTGATGCTGTTCGCAGCAGGCTTGAGGCGTGGTTCAACAGCGCGATGGACCGCGTGAGCGGGAGCTATAAGCGGCAGTCACAGCTCTGGTTTATCGTGCTCGGTTTTCTCGCCGCAGCCATCATGAACATCAATCCGCTGCTGATCGGCAATCGCCTTGCGAGCGACCAGCAGCTGCGTGCCGATGTCGTCGCGTTTGCTCCCCATATGAATCAAACAGGCACGCTTGATCCGGACGCGGTGAACGCCATCACCGGTCAGTTCAAGGCCGTCGGGCTGCCGATCGGATGGAGCAGCGATTGCAAACCAGCCGATATTTTCGTGTTTTCCACGCCCGACCAGAATAGTTGCTATGATAAGGGGGACGGGCTCCTGAAAAGCCTGGGCGGATGGCTGATTGCGGCATTCGCCGCTATGCTCGGAGCGCCGTTCTGGTTCGATTTGCTGAATCGGATCGTCAATCTGCGGGCGTCGCTCAAACCGACCGAGCCTGATCGTTGATCTTAGAAGCGGGATTGGCTGAGGCGCACTCTTCGATGAACATATAAAGACATCTTTATATTTGATTTGCAGGCAAACCCACGGTACGGGCCGCGTCATCAACCAAACCGGAGATACCCGCGTGGCCACCGTTCTTGACCGTCCGACCGACTATGTCGTCGCCGACATCACCCTTGCCGATTTCGGCCGCAAGGAGATCAATATCGCCGAAACCGAAATGCCGGGCCTGATGGCGCTGCGCGAGGAGTTCGGTGCGTCGCAGCCGCTCAAGGGCGCGCGCATCACCGGTTCGCTGCACATGACGATCCAGACTGCGGTACTGATCGAGACGCTGACCGCGCTCGGCGCGCAAGTGCGTTGGGCGACCTGCAACATCTTCTCGACTCAGGATCATGCCGCGGCCGCGATCGCGGCGACCGGCGTTCCCGTGTTCGCGATCAAGGGCGAAAGCCTGGCTGAGTATTGGGATTATGTCGGTGATATCTTCAACTGGGGTGCGGGCACCTCGGGCGAAACCGCCAACATCATCCTCGACGACGGCGGCGACGCGACGATGTTCGCGCTCTGGGGTGCCAAGCTCGAAGCCGGTCATACGATGGGCGAACCCGAGAATGACGAGGAAGTCGAATTCCAGCGCGCGTTGAAGGCGTTCGTCGCCAAATATCCGGGCTATCTGACCGAGACGGTCAAGAATTTGAAGGGCGTTTCGGAAGAGACCACCACCGGCGTGCACCGCCTGTATGAGATCGCGAAGAAGGGCGAGCTGCCGTTCCCGGCGATCAACGTCAACGACAGTGTCACCAAGTCGAAGTTCGACAACCTCTATGGTTGCAAGGAATCGCTGGTCGACGCGATCCGTCGTGCGACCGACGTGATGCTGGCCGGCAAGGTCGCTGCGGTCGCCGGTTTCGGCGACGTCGGCAAGGGCTCGGCCCAGTCGCTCCGCAACGGCGGCGCGCGCGTGATGGTCACCGAAGTCGATCCGATCTGCGCGCTGCAGGCGGCGATGGAGGGCTTCGAAGTCGTGACGATGGAAGAGGCCGTCACTCGCGCCGACATCTTCGTCACCGCGACCGGTAACGCCGATGTGATCACCGCCGATCACATGAAGGCGATGAAGCCGATGTCGATCGTGTGCAACATCGGCCATTTCGACAGCGAAATCCAGATCTCTGCCTTGTCCAACTATGCATGGGACGAAGTGAAGCCGGGCACCGACCTGGTGACCTTCCCCGATGGCAAGCAGATCATCATCCTCGCCAAGGGTCGCTTGGTGAATCTGGGCTGCGCGACGGGCCATCCTTCGTTTGTGATGTCGGCCTCGTTCACCAACCAGACGCTCGCGCAGATCGAGCTGTGGACCAAGGGTGAGAATTACAAGAACGAAGTGTACGTCTTGCCGAAGCACCTCGACGAAAAGGTCGCCGCGCTGCATCTCGAAAAGCTGGGCGTGAAGCTGTCCAAGCTGACGCCGAAGCAGGCGGGGTATATCGGTGTGCCGGTCGAGGGGCCGTTCAAGCCGGATCACTATCGCTACTAAGAGCGACCACGCTGCGCGAAATTTTCGCGCGCGATAAACAGGCCGCTTCGGACCGAAAGGCCCGAAGCGGCTTTTTTGATGCAAAATTGCTACACAACTGCAACATTCAGTCTCAATTCAGAAACACTCGCTTGCAACAGCCACGCATTTCCAATCTCTTGGGCCGGTCAGGTGCATCGCACCGTGTCCAATTTTGGGGGCCAAAATGAAATCGCCATATACCGCGCGAGTGTTGCTCGTTCTTTCCGCATCCGTCTCCGCCTTGACCGTCGGGACGTCGGCTTTCGCCCAGGCTGCTCCGCCAGTGGACGCGCAGAGCAGCAAGCCCGCGGCTTCCGCAGCGGATCCGGATACGGACAAAGCTCCGGCCGTGGACATCGTCGTTACCGGGTCGCGCATCGCGCGTCCGAATCTGTCGTCGCCCAACCCCGTTACCAGCATCCAGGGCGAGGAATTTTTTCATAGCGGTTCGGTGTCGATCGGCGATCAGCTCAACCAGTTGCCGCAGCTTGCGTCGACCTTCAGCCAGTCGAACTCGACGCGCTTTCTGGGCACCGCCGGTCTCAACCTGATCGACTTGCGCAACCTTGGGACTCAGCGCACCCTCGTGCTCGTCAACGGTCGTCGCCATGTGGCAGGCGACATTTTGAATTCGGGCACCTCGGTCGACACCAACACGATCCCGACCGATTTGATCGACCGCGTCGATATCGTCACGGGCGGTGAGTCGGCGATTTATGGTTCCGACGCGATCGCGGGCGTGGTCAACTTTGTTCTGAAGGATCACTTCCAGGGTCTGGAAGCGCGCGCGCAGAGCGGCGTCAGCACCTATGGTGACGGTTCGGCACAGTTCGCGAGCGTGCTTGCGGGCAAGAATTTCAGCGAGGGTCGCGGCAACATCGCGGTCAACGCTGAATATGCGCATCAGAGCCAGTATTTCGGCAGTGGCCGCGATTATCTGAACCAGCAAAGCGCCTTCATCCAGGTTAATCCAAACGGCAGCGCGGGCAATCCGGAATACCGCTATTTCAACGACGTACGCAGTGCATCTTATAGCGAAACCGGCGTTATCAGGTTTGGCGGCAACGCTGCGTTCAATGCCGGCACGGCGCCAAATGGCCAGCGTTATTACGTTCCGTATCAGTTCACTCCGGACGGCAACCTCATTCCGATAACCGGGCAACGTGTCGGTTATGGCCCGAACGGATCCTTCATCGGCGGCAACGGCAGCAACTTCCGCAGTGGCGATGAATTCCAAATCCAGCCGCGACTGGACCGGGTCAATGTCAGCCTGGTTGGCCATTACGATATCTCGTCGGCGCTGGTGCCTTTTGTCGAGGCGACCTGGTCGCATACAACGGTCTTCGGATCGGGTTCGAGCGGCCCGGCCTTTATCAATGGCACGGCACTCGGTGGTGATTCGCGCGAGTCGTTCCGGTTGGATAACCCGTATCTGTCTGCGCAGGCACGCGGCGTGATTACCGCCAATTTGTTGGCGGCCAATCCGAATGCTGTCATCACCGGTGCGACAACGTTCCGGGTTCGCGAAATTCTCGAAGGGCTTGGCAATCGTTCGGAGCTGTCGCACCGCGACACCTATCGGATCGTTGCGGGTATCAAGGGCGATTTCAACGGTAACTGGCATTACGAACTTTCCGGTAACTATGGGGAATTCCGCGAGAAAACGGAAGTTCTCGGCAACCTGAATATTCAGCGCTTCTTGCTCGCTAACGATGCGGTCAAGAATGGCAGCGGCCAAATCGTGTGCCGCTCGCAAATCGATCCGAATGCTGCCTATGGCTATGACGGCGTTATCAGCCCGGTGAATCAGGCCAAGATCCTGGCTAACGACATCTCGTCCTGCGTTCCGATTAACGTGTTTGGCGGACAATTTACCGACGCGCAGAAGAATTATCTGCTTCAGAATACCACCTCGATCGGGAAAATCACGCAGCTGGACATCAGCGGCTTCGTTTCCGGCGATTCGCAACAGCTGTTTTCGCTACCGGGCGGTCCGATCGGTTTCTCGCTTGGCGGCGAATACCGTCGTGAGACAAACCAATATCAGCAAGACGTGCTGGTTTCCGCAGGATATACCTTCTATAACTCCATCCCTGATTTCATCGCTCCGGCCTTGGAAGTTAAGGAAGCCTATGGCGAGTTGCGGATCCCAATCCTGAAAGATATTCCGTTGATCCGTGAATTGACGGTCACCGGTGCTGGACGGCTTTCGAACTATAACAATAAGACGGGCACCGTTTATTCTTATAACGGCTCTGTTATCTGGCGGCCTGTTAACGATCTGACACTGCGAGCCAGCTACGCCCGCGCAGTTCGCGCTCCGAACCTGGGTGAATTGTACACCCCAGCCGGCACGAATTTCGCAACCGTGAAGGATCCCTGCTCGTCCGATCAGCTCAGCCAGGGTCCGAACCCGGCCAACCGCAAGGCCAATTGCGCTGCTGCCGGCATTCCCGCTGGATATTTCTTCCAATATTCAAATTCGCTGCAGTATCTCAGCGGCGGCAATCCGAACCTGAAGGCTGAGACGTCCGACTCCTATACCTTCGGCGGTGTGTTCCAGCCGCATTGGGTGCCGGGCTTGGCGATCACGGTCGACTATTACAATATCAAGGTGAACCAGGCGATTTCGTCGGTCGATGCCCAGACCATTATCAACCAGTGCTACGATCTTGCCAGCTTGAACAACCAGTTCTGTGGTCTGTTCCAGCGTGCAGGCGCTGCCGGTGGCAAGTCGGAAGTGCCGTATCAGATTTTGGAAGGCTCGCTCCTGTCCGCAGGCGTCAACTACGCCGCGCTGCAGGCGCGTGGTATCGACGCCGAGATCAGCTACACGCACCAGATCGGGAATTACGGAAAACTGTCTGTCCATGGGAATTACACCCATGTCATTCAGCGTGACGACTTCACCGATCCGACCGATCCCACGTATATTACGCGTTATCGTGGAAATCTGGGAACGCCGATCGATCGCTTCCGTATCGCCAGCGAATTCAAAAGCGGCCCGGTTACGTTCGGCTACACGGTGCGCTGGTATGGTCCGCAATATGTTGGCGATTACACCAACTACAATGCTTTGAACGGCAATCCGGCATTGCATCCATATTATGCCGATTATCAAAAGTATCCGGCCGTTGCCTATCATGATCTTCGTGTCGCCATGGACGTTGGCACGAAATACAACATGTACCTCGGGGTGACGAACCTTGCCGACAAGCACCCGCCGCTCGACCTGACTGGCTTGGGCGCTGGCAGTGGCCAATATGACGTGATGGGACGCTTCCTGTACGCGGGTGTCGTCGCCAAGTTCTGAGGCGGCTTTACGTTGAAAGTTTGGGGGCGGTATCGCGAGATACCGCCCCTTTTTTGACCGGTCATTGGTCAGCGGGGGCTTGCTATCGAAGATAGCCGCGTCCGCGCTTTGACCTTCCTTCCTTGGACCGACTTGGCCTATGCAAGGTGCATGGGTCAGGGCTTTGTACGGTGAGCGAACTTTCGGGACTGAGCGCGGTCTTAATCGGTGCCGGATTCGCCCTGTTGATTGGGGGGGCGTCCTGGAGTCTGTTCGTCGGGATGCGCGCCCGGCGTGAGGCGGGCGCGACATTTGCCGCGAACGCCCGGCTGGAAGCGATGCTGGCCTCGGCTCCCGCGCTGGCGATGACGGTCCGGACGGATGGCCGCGTAGAGTGTCCGCAGCGTTTGGCGGACTGGTTTGGTTTGGCCGGGCTGCCCCGTTACCTTGACGATTTGGCCGCAAACGACGCTGGCCTGTTGCCGGAAGATCTGGCCGCGCTTTCGGCAGACGTGACGGCCGCACAAAAATCCGGACGGGCGTTCTCGCGCGCGCTGCGGGTGAAGGGTTCCGCGCGCTCGCTCATGATCCGTGGTGCACGCGTTCCCAAGGCGTTTCAGGCACCCGGCGGGGTTATCCTGTGGGTTTTCGACGCAACCGACACGGAGGACGAAATTGCGCGGCTTGGCGAGGCGATCGGCCATGCGACGGCGCTGTATGAGGACTTGAGCGGGGTCATCCAGGCGGCACCGATGCCGATGTGGTATCGCGGGGCCGACTTGCGACTGGCCATGGTCAATTCGCAATATGTTCATGCCGTCGAAGCGAGCTCGGCCGAAGACGTGATCGCGCGCGGGCTGGAGTTGGTGGAGGGATCGGGCGTTGGCGGGCCGCTCGGCAATGCCGTGTTGGCGCGAGACGCGCGATCGGTGCAATCGCAAACGATGCCGGCGACGATCCGCGGTGAGCGACGGATGCTGCGCGTTTACGACGCGCCGCTGTCCACCGGGGGCGTTGCCGGCTTTGCCATCGACATTGAGGATCTGGAGCAGGCCCGCGCACGCTTGAAGCGCTTTGATGATGCGCAGCGCGCGATGCTCGATCGGCTTTCGGCGGGCGTCGTCCAATTTGGCCCCGACCGCTCGCTCGTCTTTTGCAATCAGCCGTTCCGTCGCTTGTTCGCGATGAAGACGGAATGGCTGGCGGATCGACCAGAGTTCGACCGGGTGCTCGAACGGATGCGCGAAGCCAAGCGCTTGCCCGAGGTGCGCGACTTTCCCGGCTGGAAAGCGGAGCGACGCGACTGGTTCCTGGCGGCCGGGGGCGGGCAGGAGGAGGAATGGCATCTGCCTGGTGGCGCGCATCTGCGCGTCGTGGCGCAGCCTTTGCCCGATGGCGGCCTGTTGCTGATTTTCGAAGATCGGACCGAGCAGGTACAATTGGCCAGCGCCCGCGACACCTTGTTGCGCGTGCGCACCGCGACCTTCGAGAATCTCTATGAGGCATTGGGCGTGTTTGCCGCCGATGGGCGGCTGCAATTGTGGAACAACAAATTCCGGCTGGTATGGGGATTCGAGGAGGAATTCCTCGCGACGCATCCGCGCGTCGATGTGCTGGCCGAGGCCGCATCGCGGCAGCTTGCCAACCCGGCGCGGGCCTCGTTGATCGCGGACCTCGTCCGCGCCGCGACCGTCGAGCGGCAGCAGCGCGGCGGGCGCGTTGGCTTCGCGGATGGCCGACATTTCGAATTTGCAGCGGTTCCCTTGCCCGATGGCAACGGCCTGTTCACGATGCTGGATATTTCCGACAGCCGTCGGATCGAGCGCGCGTTGCGCGACCGCAATGAAGCGCTGGAGGCCGCCGATCGGATCAAGACCTCGTTCGTCGCGACGATGAGTTACGAATTGCGCACGCCGCTCACCTCGATCAGCGGTTTTGCCGAGATGCTCAACGAGGGCTATGCCGGAAAGCTAACCGCTGCCGCATCGGGCTATGTCGAGGCGATTCTGCAATCGGTCGAACGTCTTGGTATGTTGGTGGATGAAGTGCTCGACCTGACCCAGGCCGAGGGCAAGGCCCCCGAACTGGAACGGCAGTCGATCGATCTTGGCGCGGTTGCGCGGGCCGCTGCCGACGTGGTTACGCCCCTGGCAAGCAAGCGAAAACTCGATTTCGCCATCGAGATTGTGCCGACGACGGGTGCGATAACGGGCGACGCCAAGCGGCTGCAGCAGGTGATCGAGCATCTGTTGCGCCACGCAGTGGCGGGGACGCCGGCCGGTGGGCGGGTACTGCTCCATACCGATGGCACCGATACCGCCGCGCGGATCGTGGTGTCCGACGACGGCGCGGGGATGAGCCCGCAGGCGGTGACGCGCGCCTTTGATCGTTTCGCGCAACCGGGGATCACACGCGACGGGGAGCGGGCGTTGGGGCTCGGCCTGCCGCTCGCCAAGCAGTTTGTCGAGGCGCATGGCGGCACGATCGAGCTCGTTTCCGAACCGGGGCAGGGGACGTTGATCACGGCGATCTTGCCGCGTCGCTAAGGCGGATGCGGACGATGTGTTTCTAACGGGATGTTGCGATGATTCTGGCCGATCCTCACGCGAGCGAAGCCTTTGGGGCACGATTGGCGTCGGTGCTCGGCCCCGGCGATGTGGTGACGCTGTCGGGGCCGCTCGGGGCGGGCAAGACCAGCATCGCGCGTGGGCTCCTCGCCGCGCTTGGGTTGCAGGGCGAGGCCCCGAGCCCGAGTTTTGCGATCGTGCAGCCTTATGCGCCGCCGGAGGTGCGCATGCCGGTGCTGCATATCGATCTGTACCGCATCGAGGAGCCCGACGAGATCACCGAATTGGGGCTGGACGATGCCGCCGATGATTCGGTGCTGCTGGTCGAATGGCCGGAACGTGCACCCGGCTGGTGGCCCGATGCTCTGCGGCTCGGCCTGGAGATGCTGCCCGATGGCACCCGCCGCTTGACAGCCGACGTGCCCGCTGGCTGGAAGGATCGATGGCAGCAGATATGATCCCCCCGGCGGCGGCCGCCGCGTTCCTGGCCGCGAATGGGTGGCGCGATGCCACGATCGAACCCGTCGCGGGGGACGCGTCCTTTCGGCGGTATTTCCGTGCGATCAAGGATGGGCGCAGCGCGATCCTGATGGACGCGCCGCCGCCCGAAGAGGACCCGCGGCCGTTTATCGACATTGCGCGCTGGCTTGGCGAACGCGGCTTTGCGGCACCGGCGATCCACGGGATCGACCTGGACCTCGGCCTGGTGCTGCTCGAGGATTTTGGCGACGTGCGGATGCGCGAGACCGTGGATGGCGATGCCTCGCGGGAACTGGCGCTGTACGGGTCTGCGATCGATCTCCTGGTACGCCTGCACCGCGAGGACCCGGCAACGGCGGTGCCGTATGATCGTGCGACACTGCACCGGGAAGCCAATTTGCTGACCGAATGGTATTGCCCGGCGCTCGGGATTGTGCCCGACCAAGCCGCCTATGAGGCCGCGTGGGATGCCGTGTTCGATCATGCTCTCGCCGGTCCTGCGGTTACGGTCTTGCGGGATTACCACTCGGAAAATTTGATGCTGATCGGCGGCGATACGCTGGGCCTGCTGGATTTCCAGGATGCGCTGGCGGGGCACCCTGCCTACGATCTGGTCTCGCTGTTGCAGGATGCGCGGCGCGAGGTCGATGAACAGGTCGAAGCGGCGATGATGACGCGGTACAAGGCGGCGACGGGCGCGGGCGAAGCGTTCGATATCGCCTATCATGTGCTGGGCGCGCAGCGGAGCGCCAAGATCATCGGCATTTTCACGCGGCTGTGGCAGCGCGACGGCAAGCCGCGCTATGCCGCTTTGTGTCCGCGCGTCTGGCGCTATCTCAACCGTGATCTCGAGCATCCCGCGCTCGCCCCGGTCAAGGCCTGGTTCGACGCGACCATTCCGCCCGAATTACGCGGCGATCCGATGGTGTTGGCGGCATGATGAAGCCCAAGCGCACGCTCAACATCCGGCCTGAGCCGGGTGGCACCGTGCCCAAGACGGCGATGGTGATGGCGGCCGGCCTTGGTAAGCGGATGCGCCCGTTGACCGCAACGCGCCCCAAACCGTTGATCGAAGTGGCAGGCAAGCCCCTGATCGGCCACGTGTTCGACCGGTTGCGCGCAAGCGGAGTCGAGCGCGCGGTGGTGAACGTCCACTATCTTGCCGATGCGCTGGAAGCCTATTTGCACAATCGCGAGACCGGCATCGACATTGTCGTTTCCGATGAACGCGGCCGGTTGATGGAAACGGGCGGCGGGCTTGTGCAGGCGCGTGGCTTGCTCGGCGACGAACCGTTTCTGGTGGTGAACAGCGACAATCTGTGGGTCGATGGCCCCTCGGATGCGATCAAGATGCTGGCGGCGCGCTGGGACGATGCGACGATGGATGCGCTCTTGCTGATGGTCCCGCTGGCCCGCGCCAACCATCATGGCGGGCGCGGTGATTTTCGGCTTGCCCCCGATGGTCGTATTTTGGGGCGGCGGCAGCCTGGGCGGCTTGCGCCGTTCGTTTATACCGGGGTGCAAATCCTGTCGCCGCGCGTGATTGCGGATTGGCCAGAAGGGCCGTTCTCGACCATGCTGTTCTGGGAGCGGGCGATTGCGGCCGGGCGCGCTTATGGGCTGGTCCATCAGGGACTGTGGTTTGACGTTGGCACGCCGGGGGCCGTTCCGCTGACGGAGGCGATGCTCGCCGATGGTTGAGGCGAAGGGCCCCAGGCTCTTCACGATCCCGGCGCATCGCGCCTTTGCGGATGCGCTGGCCGCCGGGCTGATCCGGCAATTTGGCGGCGACGATCTTGGTTTGGCGCGCGGGCTGGTGCTGCTGCCCAACAACCGCGCCAAGCGCGCGCTGACCGATGCCTTCGTCCGGGCAAGCGCGGGCGGACTGTTGTTGCCGCGGATGGTCGCGATCGGCGATCCGGCGCTCGACGAGACGGTAGGCGCGGCGTTCGATCCGGCGGATGATCCGGTGCCGGTCCCGCCCGCGGTCGCGCCGTTGCAACGGCGGATGATCCTCGCGCGGCTGGTCTCGGAAGAGCGCGCGCGCGCGGGCCAGGCGATCGATGCGGCGGAGGCGGTGCGGCTGGCGGGCGAATTGGCGCGGACGCTCGACCAATTGCTGGTCGAGGAGATCGCGCCGCGCCGCCTGCGCGAGATTGAGCTCAACGAAGCGATGTCGGCGCATTGGCAGCGCGCGCTCGACCTGTTCGCGGTGGTGCTGGATCGCTGGCCGGCCGAGCTGCAGCGGATCAGCCGGATCGACGCCGCCGAACGGCGCGGGCTGTTGTTGCAGCGGCTTGCCGAACGCTGGGATCGTGACCCGCCCGGCGGTTTCGTATGCGCTGCGGGCGTCACCGATAGTGCGCCCGCCGTTGCGCGGCTGCTGCGCTGCGTGGCGGACAGCCCGCGCGGAATGGTGGTGCTGGCCGATCTCGCGACGGGAATGGACGAGGCCGAATGGCAAGCTCTCGGGCCGCACGCCCCCGATCCGGTGACCGGGCTCACGCGGCGCTCGATCGAGACGCACCCGCAATTCCACCTGAAGCTCCTGCTCGAACGGATGAGCGTCAACCGCAGCGAAGTGCGGTTGTGGCGCGACGGCAGCGACCATGACGCCACCGTCGCACGCGGCAAGGCGGTCGCCAATGCGCTGGCCTCGGCGGAATTTACTGCGAAATGGACGACGCTCGGCCCCGAGCAGCGGCGGCTGGGCGGCATTGCCGCCGCCGAACTGGCAACGCCGGGCGAGGAGGCGCAAGCGATCGCGCTGGCCTTGCGCGAGGTGGCGGAGACGCCCGGGCGCACCGGCGCGCTCGTCACGCCCGATCGCGGCCTTGCGCGGCGCGTCGCGGCGCATTGCGCGCGCTGGGGAATCGCGATCGATGATTCGGCGGGGCGGCCATTATCGATCCTGCCTTCGGGCACCTTGCTGACCGCACTGGCCGAGGCGGCGACGCAGCGTTTTGCGCCGCTCGCGCTGCTGACCTTGCTCAAACATCCGCTGGTGTGCTTTGGCGACGCGCGGCGGGAATGGCTCGATGGGGTGCGGGCGCTTGATCGCGTGTTGCGCGGGCCCCGTCCGGCGGCGGGGCTGGCCGGGATCGGCCTGCATCTGCGCACCGCGCGCCGCGCCGAAGCAGCGGCGGCGTGGTGGGGGGAGGCGCGCGCGCTGCTCGAACCGATCGAACGCGTGTTCGATGGTGGCGCGCGACCGATTGCCGACTTGCTCGGCGCGCTGCGCGAGGCGGCGCAGGCCTTATGTGGCGATGCCTTGTGGGCGGGCCCTGCCGGGCGCGCCGCTGCCGAGCTGCTGCGCGAGGCCGAGGATCATGCCGCGCATGGCCCGGCCATGATCGAGCCCGCCAGCCTTGGCCCGTTGCTCAAGACGTTGATGGACGAAGTGGCGGTGCGACCACAGCAAGGCGGGCATCCGCGTCTGGCCATTTACGGCCTGATCGAGGCGCGCTTGCAGACCGCCGACGTCATGATTCTGGGTGGGTTGAACGAAGGCACCTGGCCCGGCCTGCCCGCGCCTGACCCGTGGCTGGCACCGCGCATCCGCACCGAATTGGGGTTGCCGGGGCTGGACCGGGGCGTCGGCATGGCGGGGCATGATCTGGCGCAGGCCTTGGGCGCGCCCGCCGCGCTGATGACGCGAGCGCGGCGTGGCGGCACGCAACCGGCGATCGCCTCGCGCTTCTGGCTGCGGCTGCAAGCGCTGGCGGGCGACCGCTTTGAACGCGCGAGCGCACTGGAAGGCTGGGCGCGCGCGCTCGACGATCCGGGCGAGCATGTGCCCGCCGCTAAGCCGATGCCCGAGCCCCCCGCCGAACGCCGCCCCAAGGCGATTGCCGTGACCGATGTCGATCGCCTGAAGGCCGATCCTTACGCCTTTTACGCCAAGCGGATCCTCGGCCTGACGCAGTTCGATCCGGTCGATGCCGATCCGAGCGCGGCGTGGCGCGGCACGGCGGTGCATGACATTCTGGAGCGCTGGGCGCGCGAAGATGCCTGCGCGCTCGACAAACTCCATGATCGCGCGCGCGCGATGTTCGACGGCGCGCATCCGATGCAGCGCGCGCTCTGGCGACCGCGCCTGATGGAGGCGATCGACTGGATCGTCGCGCAGATGGGCAGGAACATCGACGCGGGGCGCACCGTGCTCGCGGTCGAGCAATCGGGCGAGATCGCGATTGCGGGGGTTACGCTGACGGGCAAGTTCGACCGGATCGACCGGCTGCCCGATGGGGCGCTGGCGGTGATCGATTACAAGACCGGCAAGCCGCCATCGCCTGCGGCGGTGCGCGAGGGGTTCAGCCTGCAATTGGGGCTGCTCGGGCTGATCGCCGAGCGCGGCGGCTATGCCGGGATTGCGGGCAAGGCGCGCGGCTTCGAATATTGGTCGCTGTCCAAAAAAGGGGACGCGTTCGGCTATGTGACCTCGCCCGTGGATGCCGAGGGGAAAGGCGACAAGGTCGTGCCCGAGGATTTCACCACGCTCGCCGCGCGGCATTTCAGCGATGCCGTGGCGGACTGGCTGACGGGCACGCGCGCGTTCGAGGCGAAGCTGCACCCGGACTATGCGCCTTATGCCGAATATGACCAGTTGATGCGGCGGGACGAATGGTATGGCCGTGAGTGAGGCCGTATGACCGAGGGCCACACCCGCCGACCGCTCCCGGTCCTGAAGGACGCACAGGCACGCGCCAGCGATCCGGGCGGGCATGTCTGGCTGTCCGCCTCTGCTGGCACGGGTAAGACGCAAGTCCTGACCGCGCGCGTCTATCGCCTGCTGCTGCGAGGCGTCGATCCCGGCGCGATCCTGTGCCTGACCTTTACCAAGGCGGGCGCGGCGGAAATGGCGGGGCGGATCGGCGAGCGGCTGGCGGCATGGGTGCGGATGCCCGAGCCCGATCTGGTCGCTGATCTCGACGCGCTGGGCGAGGATCCCTCGCCGTCCTTGCGCGCCCGCGCACGCACGCTGTTCGCCAAGGTTCTGGATGCGCCGGGGGGCGGTATTCGCATCCAGACGATCCACGGTTTTTGCCAGAGCCTGCTCGCCGCTTTTCCAGTCGAGGCGGGGTTAGTGCCGGGTTTCCGGCCGATCGAGGCGCGCGAAGAAGCGGTGATGGCGCGGGATGCACTGGCCGAAATGCTGGTAACGGCAGAGGCCGAGGGGCGCGATGCGACCGTCACCGCCGTCGGCGCGCTGAGCCTGCGCTTGGGCGAGGGCGAGGCCGAAAAGTTCCTGCTGGCGTGCGCGCGGGCCCCCGCTGCGATGGCGGATTTGCCGATGGGCGCGGGCATCGGCCCGTTCATCCGCCGCGCGCTCGATTTGCCGCTCGGCGAGATTGAGGCGGAGATCGCCGATGCCTGCGGCGACAGCGCCTTTGATGTGGATGCGGTTGCACGGCTGGCGGCGGCGAACCGCGCGTGGGGCACGGCGACGGGCGGCAACCACGCCGACATCGCCGAATGCTGGATCGAGGCCGCACCCGAGATGCGCGCGCGGATGCTGGGCGATTTGATCGGCGTACCGTTCACCGCCAAGCGCGAGCCGCGCAAATATTCGGCCAAGCTGCTCGCCGCTGACCCCGATTATGCCGATCTGGCGATCGAAGTGGGCGACGCATGCGCGCATCTGCTGGGCCTGCGTGAGCGCGCGGCCTATGCCGACCTGCTCGCCGCCGCGCTGATCGTCGGGCGCGACTATGCCGCCGCCTATGACCAGGCAAAGCGGCGGCTCGGCGCGGTCGATTTCGACGATCTGATCCGCGCGACGATCGCGCTGCTCGGCCAGCCGGGCATGGGCGAATGGGTGCGCTATAAGCTCGACCAGGCGACCGAGCATGTGCTGATCGACGAGGCGCAGGATACCAATCCCGACCAATGGGCGATCATCCGCGCGCTGGTCGAGGAGTTCTTCGCGGGCGAGGGTAGCCATGGCGAGCGGCTGCGCACGCTGTTCACCGTCGGCGATTTCAAACAAGCGATCTTCGGCTTCCAGGGCACCGACCCGCGCTATTTCGCCGCCGCCGAACAGCGCATCGGCACGCTGGCACGCGACGCCTGGGCGGCCGATGCCGAACAGCGCCAGCAGACCGGCACCGAGCGCGCGCGGCCATGGCACCGGCTGTCGCTGACGCAATCGTTCCGCTCGACCCGACCCGTGCTCGAATTCGTCGATGCTGCGATCGAGGCTTTGCCCGAGCCGGGGCTGGGGGCTATCGCCGACCGCGAAGTCCATGCGAGCGAAGTGCCGGGGCCGGGCACCGTCACGCTCTGGCCGCTGGTGGTGGCAGGCGGCAGCGAGGAGGATGAGGAAAGCTGGATTTCCGATTCCACCCGCGAACTGGCCCGCAGGATCGCGCGGACGATCAAGGGCTGGATCGGCACGCTGATGCTCGAGAGCAAGGGGCGCACGCTGGCCCCTGAGGACATCATGATCCTGGTCAAGCGGCGCGGCGAACTCGCTTCGCTGATCGTCGCGCGGCTCTATGCCGAGGGCGTGCCGGTGGCGGGGGTCGATCGGTTGCGGTTGAATGCGCCGCTGTCGGTGCAGGATTTGCTCGCTGCGATCCGCTTCGTGCTGCAACCCGATGACGATCTGTCGCTGGCGTCGCTCTTGGTGTCGCCGCTGATCGGGTGGAGCCAGGAGCGGTTGATGCACGCTGCGCCCAAGCGCGCGGTCAGCCTGTGGCGGCACATTGCCCGCGCCGAACCACGTGCGGAGATCGCGCCGCTCTTCGCGATGCTCGACCGCGCCGACATCGCCACGCCCTATCAATTTCTGGAGGAGCTGCTGTCGGGGCCGCTTGGCGGGCGGCGCAAGCTCGTGCGGCGGCTGGGGCAGGAAGCGCGCGACCCGATCGAGGAATTGCTGAGCGCGGCGCTCGATTTCGAGGCGCTCGGTACGCCCTCGCTCCAGCGCTTTCTCGACTGGTTCGATCGCGGCGATGTCGAGATCAAGCGCGACCCTTCCGCCCCGCTCGATGCGGTGCGGGTGATGACCGCGCATGGCGCCAAGGGGTTGCAGGCCCCGCTGGTGATCCTGGCCGATGCCGCAGTCGACCCGACCCGTTCGCCGCGCTCGACGCTGAAATGGCGGGCAGGGGACATGGCGGCGGAACTGCCGGTGATCCGCCCGCGCAAGGGCGAGGCGACCGGGCCGCTGGCGGCGCTGGTCGAGGAAACCGCCGCACGCGATCTCGAGGAACATTGGCGGCTGTTCTACGTCGCGGCGACGCGCGCCGAGGAGCGGCTGGTCATCGCCGGGTCGGTCGGCCCGCGTGCGCAAGGCGAGGCCCCCGCGCAAAGCTGGTACGCCGCCGCTGCGCGCGCGATGGCCGCGCTGGAGGTGCCGGAAGGCGAGGAGCGCAGCTTCACCGGGCGCGTGCCGCAAAAACCGGTCGCGCCAGACCGCAAAGCGGCGCGGGCGGCGGTGGTTGCCGAGCCGGTGCCCGATTGGGCACACCGCGCGGTACCGGTCGAGGCACGACCGCCGCGTCCGCTCGCGCCATCATCGCTGGGCGATGACGCGGTGGCCGACGCGCCGCCCACCCCGGCGATGCGCGCGGCCGCTGAGCGTGGGCGTCTGATCCATGCGCTGTTCGAACGCTTGCCGACGGTTGCGCCAGACGCGCGCGCGGCGGCGGCCGAGCGCTGGCTGGTGACCGCCGGGGCAGTGACAGAGGCCGCTGCACGCGCGGACATTGCCGCGCCGGTGCTGGCGGTGCTCGGCGATCCCGATCTGGCGGGGCTGTTCGGGCCAGCGGCGCTGGCCGAGGCACCGATCGCGGCGGTGCTGGCCGATGGCTTTGTGGTGTCGGGGACGGTCGACCGGCTGCTGGTCACGCCCGATCTGGTGCGTGTGGTCGATTTCAAAACCGGGCGCAGCGTGCCCGCCACGCCCGATGCGATCCCGCCCTATCATCTGCGCCAGATGGCGGCGTATGTCGCCGCGCTGGCGGTGATTTTCCCCGGGCGGCGGGTCGAAGCAGCCTTGCTCTACACCAGTGGGCCGGTGCTGCACGTGCTGCCAGCGCCGCTCTTGGCCGCGCACAAGCCGGGCTTTGCCGTCGCAGAGCAAAGCTAGCACGCACCCGCTTGAGTGGACGCGCCCGACACCCTACCTTCGCAGCAACATCAGGAGATTTACCATGGCTACCAAGAAGATCACCGACGCCAGCTGGACCGCCGACGTCACCAATGCGAGCGGCCCCGTGCTGGTCGATTTCTGGGCGGAATGGTGCGGCCCGTGCAAGATGATCGGGCCGAGCCTCGAAGAGATTTCGGAAGAGTTGGGCGAGCAAGTGACGATCGCCAAGCTCAACATTGATGAAAACCCCGACGCGCCGGGCAAATATGGCGTGCGCGGCATTCCGACGATGATCCTGTTCAAGGACGGCGTTCCCGCCGCGACCAAGGTGGGGGCTGAGCCCAAGGGTCGGTTGAAGGCGTGGCTGGAAGGTGCGCTGGGCTAATACAGCTTTTTAGCGGAATAGCTTGCTCGCTATAGAAATGCTGCAATACTTCAAATCGCTGAACACATCAGCGGCGATTTGGGGGAATCTGCATGAAGAGTTATATTTTTGCGGCGGGCATATTTATGTCCGCCGTATTTGTATTTTTGGCAAATGTTGCTGATGCTCAGTCGGTCGCAACGCCAGCGAATGTCGGTGTTATCAATACAGTAGCTCCTATCGCCGCTCCCGTTACAGCAAGCGCGATCTTGCGTGTTGGTACCGAAGTGCCGTTGAAATTGTCTGAAACACTGACGACCAAAGGCAAGCAATTGCGCGTTGGCCAGCGTTTTCACATGGAAACTGCGGCCGATGTTCTGGTTCAAGGTGTCGTCGTGATACCAATCGGAAGCCCGGCGGTAGGTGAGATCACCGATGTACGTAACAAGGGAATGTGGGGGAAGTCGGGGCATCTCGCGGCGCGCATACTCTATGTAACCGTTAACGGCCGGCAGATTCGATTGAGCGGAGCTTTTGATGACAAAGGTGTAGCGGGCGGTGTCGGCGCAGCCGCCGTCTCCGCAGTCGTATTCTTGCCTGCCGGGTTTTTCATGACCGGTACGAGCGCCGCTCTTCCAATCGGCGTCGCCGTGAAGGGCTTTGTCGACGAAGATGTTCCCTTGTCGATTGCCATCACACCGGTCGCTCCGCTCCAGGTTTCGGCACCTGTTGCACGCGCGCCGGATCCGGTGGTGACTACCCCTGTCTCGGTAGCACCCAAATAAAACTGGAAGGACACCCGCGTGTCCCTATCTCTTTGCTCTGTCGTTTCGATCAACTCCGATATCGGCGTTGATCGAAACGTAAGGTGCATGAGACGGCGCTCTCGATCTTCTGCCCCTAAAAATGGGCAGCGACGTAGACGTCCTCATATCCGATCGCTGGCAGGTTACCGGTTGCCACCCGGGTGTCCCCGAAGCGGATGCGGAGCAGGTCACGCCGTGAAGCAATGCCAATCAGGTCAGCGGTATCATCACCTGCGCGGCATAGCCTGGGCGTTCGGTCAGTTTGGCGTACCAGGATTCGACGTTCGGCAGGGGCGGGCGTTCGATATCGAGCGTTAGCCAAGTGTGTGCGTATACACCCATCGGGATGTCACCGATCCCGAAGGCGTCGCCTGACAGCCACGGCGTTTCTGCCAGCGCGCGATCGAGGATCTGCATCTTCGTCGCGCAGGCTTTTGCCGAGCGCGCGATCGCGGCAGGATCGCGCTCTACGGACGCGCGGCGTACGAGATTGAGAAAGGCCCCGCGCTGGGCGTCGCCATATTCGAATTGCCAGTCCATCCAGCGATCGGCCTGCGCGCGCTGCACCGGGTCTTCGGGCCACCAACGCTCGCCGCCGTGGCGCGCCGCCAGATAGCGCAGGATCGCGTTCGATTCCCACAGGACGAAGCCGTCGTCTTCGATCGTGGGGACCAGCGCGTTCGGGTTGAGCGCGAGATAGGCGTCGCTCATGCCGAACTGGCCGCCGACATCGTGGCGGACATATGGCAGGCCCAGTTCTTCCGCGAACCACGCGACCTTCTTCACATTGTGCGAATTGAGGCGACCCCAGATGGTGAGCATGGGGCGATCAGCTCCGGTAATCGGCGTTGATCGAGATGTAGCCGTGGGTGAGGTCGCAGGTCCAAACGGTGGCCTTGCCCTCGCCCAGGCCGAGATCGACGCCGATCTCGATGTCCTGGCCTTTGAGGTGGGCAGCGACCGGGGCTTCGTCATAGCCGGTGACGGCGAGGCCGCCGGTGGCGACTTGGGTGTCGCCGAAGCGGATGCTGAGCAAGTCGCGCTCGGCGGGTTCGCCGGCCTTGCCGACCGCCATCACCACGCGGCCCCAATTGGCGTCCTCGCCCGCGATCGCTGTTTTCACCAGGGGCGAGTTGGCGATGCTGAGCGCGACTCTGTGGGCGCTGGCGTCGCTCTCGGCACCGGTGACGGCGATTTCGATGAATTTGGATGCGCCTTCGCCGTCACGCACCACCAGATGCGCGAGTTGCAGGCAGAGGTCGGCGAGCGCCGCGCGGAAGGCGTCGGCCCCGGCGTCTTCGTCGCTGGTCAGCGGCGCATTGCCCGCTGTGCCTGTTGCAAAGGCGAGCACGCTGTCGCTGGTCGAGGTGTCGCTGTCGACGGTGATGCACGAGAAGCTGGCGCGGTTGGCGTCGCTGAGGGCACGTTGCAGGAAAGCGGGGGAGACGGCGGCATCGCTGAACAGGAAGCCGAGCATCGTCGCCATGTCGGGCGCGATCATGCCCGAACCCTTGATGATGCCGACCAGCGTGACGATGCGGCCATCGACGACGGCGGTGGTGACAGCCCCCTTGGCGAAGGTGTCGGTGGTGCCGATGGTGTTGGCGGCGTCTTCCCAGGTGCAGGGTGCGGCGGCGAAGGCGGCGTCGAGCCCGGCCTCGGCCTTGTCGATCGGCAGCGGCACGCCGATCACCCCGGTCGAGGCGACGAAGATATCGGAGGGCTGGCAACCGAGATGCCCGGCAGCGCGGGCGGCGATCGCCTCGACCGCGGCGCGGCCGCGCTGGCCGGTAAAGGCGTTGGCGTTGCCGGCATTGACCACCACCGCGCGCGCCTGGCCGAGCGGGAGCGCGGCGCGGCACCATTCGACCTCGGGCGAGGGGCATTTGCTCTGGGTCAGCACGCCCGCGACCACGGTGCCGGGATCGAGCGTGATGAAGGTCAGGTCGCAGCGATCCCACGTCTTATAGTGCGCGCGGGCGACGTGCGGCGTGACCCCAGCAATCGACGGCAGGTTGGGGAACGGGCGAGCGAGCGGGGAGCGGGTCATGCCGCCGTCATACCCCGCAGCACGGGCGAGACAAGCTGCCGAATCAGCGCATCAGACCGGCCGCGCGCAAGGCATCGCTGATCACTTTCGCGACACCACCCTGCGCGACCGGGCGGGCGGTTGCGCGCGGTGGCGGAGGCGGCGCGGCCCGGCGCGGGGCGGCTTTGGCGCGGGCCGTGTCGGCTATACCCCAGGATGCCGCGATGTGGCGGGTGGAACAGATTTCCGCCGGAAGCATGAACGGCATCGCCGTGCCGCAGGCTCCGTCGCCGACCGGATCGATCGGCGTGCCGTGGCCGAGCCCTGCGATGCTATAGGCTTCGATGTGCACCGTTCCGCGCGGCCCGATCCAGCGCCGACGCGCCTGCTGATCCACCCGGTCGTGTTGGGCAGCCTCGACGGAGAGGCCCTGAAGCGCCGCCCATTGCGCGATGATTGCTTCCATATTGTCGGGCGCGACGGTCTGGTCGCTGGTGCCATGCCATACCGACAGACGCGGCCAGCGCAGCGGGGTCGGGGCGGCGTCGCGCACCAGTTCGGCGAGGGCGGGGGCGTCGGGCAAGCCGCTGCCGCGCATCCGCTGCAACGCCGCACCAACCGAGGTGGCCGTACCATAAGGGAGGCCAGCGATGACCGCGCCACCGGCAAACAGCTCGGGATAGGTGGCCAGCATGACCATCGTCATCGCGCCCCCGGCCGACAGCCCGTTCACGAACACGCGCGTCGGATCGATATGATAGTCGGAAATCATGTGCGCGATCATCTGACGGATCGACAGCGCCTCGCCCTGGTCACGCGTGATATCGTCGGCGGCGAACCAGTTGAAACAGCGGTTGGGATTGTTGGCCGGGCGCTGTTCGGGATAGAGCAAGGCAAAGCCGTGGCGGTCAGCCAGCGCCGACCAGCCCGAGCCGTGATCGTAACCCGCTGCATTCTGCGTGCAGCCGTGGAGCACGACCACCAGCGGTGCCCCGGCCTTGAATCCGGCTGGAATATAATGACGTGCGCGCAAATTGCCGGGGTCGCTGCCGAAGCTCGCAATGTCCGCCAGCCGGTCCGAGTCGGGGATCGGCATTTGGGTGGCGTTGGCGCGCGCGGCGGCGAGCCGGGACAGCGTTTCGGATAAACCAGGCATGCGACGTCTCTATCCGGCCCATTACGTGGGACGCGGTTTCTTTCATGAGGGAGTGTACCGCAGTTTATGCTGCGATGCACAATGAAATGGGGGCTCGCCGCTATATTGCAACCATTCGGCTTTTGGCGCGCGGTGCTGGACGCCCGGCGGAAATGGCCTTAAGCGGCTGCGTTCCACCGACGGGTGACGTGCGACCTTGGAACTGCTGCTGATCCTCTCCGCCTTGCTCAGCGCCCTGACCGGGGCGACGGGGACGCGCGTGCCTGGGGTACAGCTGCATCAGGCGGCGGCGGTGGTGCAGGCTGCGGCGCGAATCGCGCCAACGCGCTCCAGCGTATTGCGGCCAAGCAATGTGATGGCCGCGCTGGTGGCGCTGTGTCGTGCGCCCGATCTGGCAGCGTTTGCGCTGGCACCCGCAAGCCCGCTCTACGCAACGCGGCGTCGCGAATAGCGTTCTGACGCGGTCCGCCGCGTGTGCGGAACCGATTTTTCCATCGACCTTCAGCGTCGCCGCGCATCCTGCGGCAGATGCGTTTCTTATCAGGAATTCTCCATGCTCGGCGGCCTTGCCAAATCCCTGTTCGGATCGTCCAACGACCGGTACGTCAAATCGCTCGGCGCGATCGTCGCCAAGATCAACGGCTTCGAACCCGCTATCTCGGCCATGTCGGACGAACAATTGTCGGGCCAGACCGCCAAATTCCGCGAACGCCTCGCGGCGGGCGAGAAGCTCGACGATTTGCTGCCTGAGGCCTTCGCCACCGTGCGTGAAGCGGCCAAGCGCGCGCTCGGCCAGCGGCATTATGATGTGCAGATGATCGGCGGCATCGTGCTCCACCGCGGCGAAATCGCCGAGATGCGCACGGGCGAGGGCAAGACGCTCGTCGCGACGCTCGCCACCTATCTCAACGCGCTGCCCGGCAAGGGCGTACACGTTATCACCGTCAACGACTATCTGGCGGCGCGCGACGCGGGCTGGATGGCGCAGGTGTATAATTTCCTCGGCATGACGGTGGGCGTGATCGTGCCGAACTTGTCCGATGAACAACGCCGCCAGGCCTATGCCGCCGACATAACCTACGGCACCAATAACGAGTTCGGCTTCGATTATCTGCGCGACAATATGAAGTATGATCGCGAATCGATGGTGCAGCGCCCATTCGCGATGGCGATCGTCGACGAAGTCGATTCGGTGCTGATCGACGAAGCGCGTACCCCGCTGATCATCTCCGGCCCGACCGACGACAAGTCTGACCTGTACCGCTCGGTCGATCTGGTCGTGAAGCAGCTCGCGCCCGAGGATTATGAGAAGGATGAGAAGCAGAAGTCGATCATCCTGACCGAGGACGGCACCGAGAAGGTCGAGCGGATGCTCGAGGATGCCGGGTTGCTCGAGGGCGCGAACCTCTATGATTTCGAGAACACGCAGGTGGTGCATCACACCAACCAGGCGCTGCGCGCGAACATGATGTTCAAGGCCGACACCGATTATATCGTCAAGGACGGCAAGGTCGTCATCATCGACGAATTCACCGGCCGTATGATGGACGGCCGCCGCTGGTCGGACGGTCTGCATCAGGCGATCGAGGCCAAGGAAGGCGTCGAGATCGAGCCCGAGAACCAGACGATGGCGTCGATCACCTTCCAGAACTATTTCCGTATGTACCCGAAGCTGGCCGGTATGACCGGCACCGCGGCGACCGAGGCGGCGGAATTTTACGACATTTACAAGATGAACGTCGTCACCATCCCGACCAACGTGCCGGTCAAGCGGATCGACGAGGAAGACGAATTCTACAAGGACACCGCCGACAAGTTCCGCGCGATCGCCAAGAAGATCAAGCATCACGCCGATCTCGGCCAGCCGGTGCTGGTTGGCACGGTGTCGATCGAAAAGTCGGAATTGCTGAGCGACTTCCTGGTCCAGGAAGGCGTCGCGCATAAGGTGCTCAACGCGCGCTTCCATGAGCAGGAAGCGCATATCGTCGCACAGGCTGGCCGCAAGAGCGCGGTCACCATCGCGACCAACATGGCCGGGCGCGGCACCGACATTCAGCTGGGCGGCAATCTCGAATTCCGCATCAATGACGAACTGACCGATCTCGAGGAAGGCCCCGAGCGCGACGCCGCGATCGAGCGGATCAAGGCCGAGATCGAGAATGAAAAGGCCAATGTGCTGGCGGCGGGCGGGCTGTTCGTGCTCGGCACCGAGCGGCATGAGAGCCGCCGTATCGATAACCAGCTGCGTGGTCGCTCGGGCCGCCAGGGTGACCCCGGCCTCAGCCGCTTCTATTTGAGCCTCGACGACGATCTGCTGAGGATCTTCGGGCCGGACACGCTGTTCGCGAAGATGATGCGCTCCAACATCGGCGATGGTGAGGCGATCGGCAGCAAATGGCTGTCCAAGGCGATCGAGACCGCGCAGAAGAAAGTCGAGGCGCGCAACTACGACATCCGCAAGCAAGTCGTCGAATATGACGACGTGATGAACGACCAGCGCAAGGTGATTTACGAGCAGCGCGCCGATATCATGGATGCCGACACGGTGGGCGACGTGGTCGCGGATATGCGCGCCGAAACGGTCAACACGATCGTTGGCGGTGCCTGCCCTCCGGGCACCTATCCCGAGCAGTGGGATATTGCCGGCATGAAGGCCGCCCTGGCCGAGACGCTCAACCTCGAACCGCAGATCGAGGCGTGGCTGGAAGAGGAAGCGATCGACCCCGAGATCATCGAAAGCCGCGTGCAGACGATGGCCGACGAGGCGATTGCGGAGAAAGCCGCCTCGCTCGATCCGGAAACCTGGGTGCGGGTCGAGAAGTCGATCCTGCTGCAAAATCTCGACCATCACTGGAAAGAGCATCTGTCGACGCTGGACGCGTTGCGGCAGGTCGTCCACTTGCGCGCTTATGCGCAGAAGACCCCGATCAACGAATATAAGCAGGAAGCCTTCTCGCTGTTCGAGCGGATGCTCGCCAACATTCGCGAGGATGTGACGCGCACGATCGCCTTTGCGCAATTCCAGATCCAGGAAGCGCCGCAGCTGCCGACCCTGCCCGACTTCATCACCTCGCATTTCGACCCGTTCACGGGCGAGGACGACACGATGGACCAGGATGGCGGCACCAGCGGCCACATCACCACCCGCCTGGCACCGCTCTCGATCCCACTGCCCGATGGCAGCGATTTCGGGCAGGATCCCTCGGAATGGGAAGGCAAGGTCAGCCGCAATGCCCCGTGCCCGTGCGGTTCGGGCCGCAAGTACAAGCATTGCCACGGCGCGGTGTGATGTGACCGCCGCACGGCGCTGATCCCAGGCACAAAAAAAGGCCCCCTTTCGCGACCGGAAGGGGGCCTTTTTCGTGGGCGCTTATTTGGGGGTGACGATGCTCGGCCCGAGGTTGTGAATCACGTCGCGGGCATCGAACGCCTTGATGTTGTCGCGCGGCTTGGGGCCCTTGCCGACGATGATTTCGGCATTGGCCTCATATTTGTCGATCGTATCGATATCGACGCCACGATCGAAGAAGGGGTCACCAAAGAACGGGTCCCAGGTGCGCCAGCCAAAGCCGCGACCGCGATAGCGCCAGCTCGGGCCCCAATAGCCGCCAAAGCCATAACCGCCGCCGACGCTGGGCGTGGAATAGACGCGCGAGCGATGATCGACATCGCGGTCGGCAAAGATGAAATAGTCATAGCCGCGCTGCACCGTCAGCTCGGCGGCGCGGTACAGCAGATACTTCTCGACGGTGTCGCGCGAGGTATAGCTGTTGCCCGAGAAGCTGACCTGAAAGCGGTTATCCTCGATCTGACGGTCGCTATAGCCCGAGCGTTCAAAGCCATGGCCGGTCGCGGGGCGATAGGTCGATTCGGTCGCGCACGCCGACGTCAGCAGCGTAACGGCACCGAGCGCTACCGCGAGGGTTTTGCGTAAGGCAGAAGAAGGTAGCGGCATGTCGATCTCCAAAAACGCGACGGCGACCGGCTGATATGCCGACCCTGCCGCGAAGCCAAGGCCATGAAGCGCAGAACGATCCACCCGTGGCAAGGCTCCGGACAATCGCACTGGTCGCGAATCGCATAAACCGTTGTAGCTGAACGGAGACTGACGCACGACGAAAGGAGCGCGTTTCCGTTCGACCTCATAACGGAACGCTCTGTCGCACTGGCCAAGGCGGCGGAGGTGGTTTCCGCCGGTGGACGGCGTCGTTCGAATGATACGACCGTTTTAACCATGCCGCACCAGGCGCGATTCGCCGCAGGCCATGGGTTCGGTGGTGTCGTTTCGTAACGGGCCCGCGTGGCCGAGCGATTTCAGGACCGGTCATGAAAGTGATGTTATCGGCATTCTCTCTAACGCTGGTCGCGCTCGCGGCGTGCCCCGGCGCGGCTCTCGCGGGTGGTGTGATGGGGGCGGACGCCAGCCACTGCGCTTCGGGACGCGGACCCGCCATTCAAGTCAACGTTTCGGACTTGAAAGACCGCACTGGCCTGCTCCGGCTGGAGCTCTATCCCGCCAACGACAAGGATTTCATGCGCCCCGACATGGATCTGCTGGCCGAGGGCAAGACGTTCCGGCGCGTGACGATCGATGCGCCGAGTGCAGGGCCAGTGTCGTTGTGCATCCGCGTGCCGCACCCTGGCCGCTACGCAGTGCTGTTCCTGCATTCGCGCCGCGCGCAGGACAAATTCGATTTCTGGAAAGACGGCGTGGGGCTGCGCAGCAACGCCCGGATCGGTCGCGCGCGCCCGCGTGTGGAGGATGCCGCGATCGATGTCGGTAGCGGTGTCGCCGTGGTCGATATCAAGACCCAATATCTCCGTGGCCTCGGTGGTTTTGGCCCATCGCGATAAAAGCTGAAAACGGGCCTTGCGCGTCTGCGAATCTCGCTGCTATAGGCCCGCCTCCGCAGTGTTCCCTGATAGCTCAGCGGTAGAGCTCTCGACTGTTAATCGAGCGGCCGTAGGTTCGAATCCTACTCAGGGAGCCATTTTTTGCGGTATCCGGCGGCAAGCACGCCAAGCGCCACTGAGCCGATCAAACTCACCTGGTTACGCCGCCTGCAGATCGGGCCAGAAGATCAGGTTGCGCTAACAGCACCCCGCACCGGCACCATATGCGAGCCTGCTATTGCGGCCTCGATCGCCAGGACTGCGAAGTCTGCAAGTGAGCCAAGCTCTCGGTGGTCGGCCGCGCGAAGGAGCGCGACCCGGGCGGCGTTGGTCAGAATATCTCCAAACTGACCGGGCACTAGTCCGCCGCTTCGGAGATACGCCACGACAGCGTCGGCGTTAGCCATCACATCGTCGATTGCCGGCCAGCCGAAGCGATCTAAGGGAGGGCTTGGCCGACCATAGTCTTCGCCGCCAACCGTAGCTGCGGATTTTCCGAACCAGGTCGAAAGACGTCGATCATCGGCGACGAGCTTTCCGTGGACAGCCATCCAGTCGATGAAACCTGGCTTGTCTCCCTTTCGGAGAAGCGCTGCTGCGACAGAATTGCCAAAAACATAGGTGCGCCCGGCAGACGACGTTACGGGAACGACATCCGGCGCTTGGTGTGCGAGCCCCTGAGCAATCCGTTCCGCCAGTGCACCTTGCTGCACGGCGTGCCCGGCAATCACGGACACGCAATATAGCGCCAAGGGCATCGATTCCGGCGATCCAAGATCGCCCACGGCGGCGCGAAAGATTCCGGCCATCACCGTTTGGGTATGTCGGTCCTGTTCTCGTCGACGATGATTGCCAAAAAACTTTGAGAGCACCATAAATTACTCATCGGCCACGATAATTGTAAGTCCGCCGCTAAACCAATCGCCTTAATAAAGGGCTGCTTACGGAAAACAAAAACGGAGCTTACGGGGTGTCCTCCCCCGAACACTCTGGCCCGGACGTTTTGATGCGCTTAGTGCCTTTGCCACCAAACACGGCATTTCTCGACGCTGTTTGTCGAACGCAATGCTGCTGCCTGGTGGTGGGTCCGCCCCGCGTCAGGAGAGAAACTGTTCCATCGTGATGCGATCGTCGAGGGCGTGTTCGGGATCGAACAGCAATGTCAGTTCGCGCGTGCGATCGATCATGATCTCCACCACCGCGACATCGCGAATCTCGCGCTGGTCGGCGACCGCGCTGACCGGGCGCTTGGCGGGTTCGAGCACGCGCAAGGTGATTCGCGTCTTGTCGGGCAGGATCGCGCCGCGCCAACGCCGCGGCCGGAACGGGCTGATCGGGGTTAGCGCCAACATGTTGGAACCAAGCGGCAGGATCGGGCCCTGTGCCGAGAGGTTATAGGCGGTCGAACCGGCGGGGGTGGCGACCAAGATGCCGTCACAGGCCAGCTCGGGCATCACGACACGATCGTTGACGGTCACTTCCAGCTTCGCGGTCTGGCGCGTCTCACGCAGCAACGACACTTCGTTGATTGCGGGCAGCGCGTGCGTTTCGCCATCGATGGTGGTCGCATTCATGGCGAGCGGTACGACCTTGAACGCCTTGGTCCGGTCCAACCGGGTATCCAGCCCGTGCGGACGCCATTCGTTCATCAGAAAGCCGACCGTGCCAAGGTTCATGCCGAATACCGGTACGACGGGCTTGCGGCGTTCCAGCATCGCGTGGAGCGTTTGCAGCATGAAGCCATCGCCGCCGAGCGCGACGATCAGTTCGGCCTCCTCGGGCGGCACCCAATCGTGCGCGTCGGCAAGGACGGCCGCCGCCTCTTGCGCCTGTGGGGTCGGCGAGGCGACCAGTGCGCGGCGTTGCAGCGAGGTCATCCGCCGGTGACGCTCATATGCCGCGCGACGGCGGGGGAGGCCGCAGCGATATCGAAATCGTGCCGCGCGGGTTTGCTGGCAAGCGCGGCATCGAGCGCGGCGTCGAGGCCATCGACCCCGTCCTGGCGCAGGATGGTCTTGAGATCGACGTGATCATCATGGCCGAGGCAAGTGTACAGCACGCCCTCAGTGGTCAGCCGCACGCGGTTGCAGGTATCGCAGAAATTGGCGGTCAGCGGCGAGATCAGGCCGAGCCGCGTTGCCGTGTCGCCGACCCGCCAATAGCGCGCCGGGCCACCGCTGCGGTGCGGATCGCGCTGGAGCGGGAAGTGCGCGGCGAGATCGTCGAACACGGCGGTTAGCGGTACGAAGCGGTCGGCGCGATGCTCATCGATCTGGCCGAGCGGCATCGTCTCGATCAGGGTCAGGTCCAGCCGTTCGGCGATGCACCAGTCGAGCATCGGCGCGATCTGGTCGTCGTTCAGGCCCTTCAGTGCGACCATGTTGACCTTGACCGCAAGCCCTGCGTCGCGCGCGGCGAGGATGCCCGAAATCACGCGTGCAACATCGCCGTGGCGGGTGATGTAGCGGAAGGTCTCGGGGTCGAGGCTGTCGAGGCTGACATTGATCCGACGGATGCCAGCCGCAACCATCGTGGCGGCGTGCTGCGCGAGCGCGTTGCCGTTGGTGGTCATGGTCAGTTCGTCGAGCCCCGCGCCGATCTGGCGGCCCAGCCGCGTCACCAATTGGCCGACATCGCGGCGCACCAACGGCTCGCCCCCGGTCAGGCGGATCTTGGTGATGCCACGCGCGATGAAACGCTCGGCAATGACCGCGATTTCCTCGAGGCTGAGGATCGCCGATTTGGGCAGGAAGGTCATTTGCTCCGCCATGCAATAGCGGCATCGCAAATCGCAGCGATCGGTCACCGAAATCCGCAAATAGCTGATCGTGCGACCGTGGCGGTCGACCAGTCGGGGCGCGGGGGCGAGTGCTGCATCCATCTGCTGTGGAGCTAAGCCTTCGCGGGCGCGCGAACAAGGGCATTGCGCGGGGTAAAGGTCGCTCTTCTTTATTCCGCAGCGCTTCACTAGGATCAATGCATGATTGCTGCGTATCAAGCTCCGCTGTTCGTCCTGTCGTTTCGCCAGCGCGATGAGCTTGCTTCCCTGGCGGCGGGGGCGGGATGGCAAGTGGTTGCGGCGCGACGAGCCGGGGGCGCGGAGCGCCGGTTCCTGTCCAGCGGTGCCGCCGTCGCGGTTATCGATGCGCGCGGCGCGACCGAGGACGGCCTCAGCGCCGTTGCCATGCTCAGCGGTGCGATCGAAGCCAATGGCGGGGCCTTGCTGGCGCTGGTCTCGCGCGGTGAGGTCGGGACCATTGCTGCGCTGTTCGAGGCGGGGGCGACGCATTTTCTGGCAAGCCCGTTCAGTGAAGCCGAGTTTCTCCAGGCGCTGCGCTTCGCCGCCCGGCATGCGGAGCGGCTGGCGCGAGAATGGGCGGCGGGCCCGGTATTTGCCACGTTGGGCTGGCGGTATGACTTGGCGGGCAAGGCGCTGGTCTTGACCCCTGGCCTCATGGAATTGCTGGGGCTGGAGCGCGCGGTTGGCGTGCGCGCGCTGCTGCGTCGGCTGGATAAAGGCGATCGGGCGGCGGCGGTCGCTGCGCTGCGGCGCATGTCTCCTGCGCGTCCGGCAACCGCCTTTGCCCACGATGCCGACGGGATCGGCCGAATGGTGCAGCATTTGCAGTGGGACCAAACTACCCAGCGCATCGAGGCTGTGGTCGAGCCGCTTGGTAGTGTGCCCGAGCCGGCCGCCGAAATGCGAGAAGCATTGGCTGGCAACCGCGATGCCAGCAATGCGCGGCGCTGGCTGACGCGGCAGCTGGAGAACTCCCGCGAGGAGCCGCTGCATATGATGCTGGTGGCGCTCAATCGCTTCGAGATGGTCAATACCGCTTATGGCCGTTCCGCCGGAGACGCGCTGTTGCGCAGCGCGCAGAAGCGGATCGACGATGTCGCGCGCGAAATGCTTGGGCGCGATGCGCTGGTCTCGCGCATGGGGGGCGCGACCTTCGCTGTCGCGGCGCGCGCGCCGCGTTTGCGGATCGATCTGGCGGTGGCGCGGATCGCGGCAGAACTGGCACGACCGTTTGTCACCGGGGAGTCGATCGCGGTGCTCGGTTGCCGCATCGGCCTGGCCGAGGCGCGCGAGGAGGATTCCGCACCGAGCCTGCTGCGCCGCGCGAGCGAAGCGCTGGCCGAAGCGCGCGAGTCCGACAGCGCGACGATGCGGGTCGCCGATGCCGATACCGATGGCGAGCCGATCGACCGGCTCGCGGTCGAGCTGAACCATGCGATGGACCGCGGCGAGATTAGCGTGCTGTTCCAGCCGCAAGTGTCTGTCTCAACCGGCGCGATCGTTGGGGTCGAGGCGCTCGCGCGGTGGGAGCATGGCGTGCTGGGCACCATCGGTGCCGAGACGCTGTTCGCCGCCGCCGCACGGGCCGATCTCGATATCGGGCTGTCGGACCATATCCAGAAGCTGGTGCTGGCACAGGCGGCGGCCTGGCCGACCTCGCTTGCGGGATTGCGCCTGTCGCTCAACCTGACGGCGGGGGACATTGCCCGCCCGGGCTTTGCCGATCTGTTCCTCGACCGGGTCGACAGCAGCGGCTTCCCGCGCTCCCGCCTGACCTTGGAGATTACCGAGAGCGGCTTGATCGAGGATCTGGGGGTCGCGTCGAACCTGTTATCGGTGCTGCGCGGGGCGGGATGCCGCATCGCGATCGATGATTTCGGAACCGGCTATTCCAGCCTCGCTTATTTGAAGGCGTTGCCGCTCGATTATCTGAAGATCGACAAGAAGCTGGCGCAGGACATTACCGGCTCCCCGCGTGACCGCATCGTGGTGCGCGGGGTGATCGATATGGCGCGCTCGCTCGGTCTCACCGTGATCGCGGAGGGGGTGGAGAATGAGGCACAACTGGAGGCGCTCGCCAAAGAAGGCTGCCAGATCTACCAGGGCTTCCTGTGTTCGGAGCCGATTACCTTGGCGGCGCTCGTCGCCTTGATGGCAAGCCGATGACCGACCCGCGCGACGTAACCGGCGTTTGGTATGGCCGCTGGACGGCGACCGACCGACGCATCATGCCGAACAGCTTCATCGCGACGCTGCAGGAATCCGCGTCGCTTGTTTCGGGTACGATCACCGAGCCTGATCGGGAGCAGGCGGGCCTTTTGCGCGCCATTGTCGATGGCACACGGACTGGCGGACAAATCGAGTTCACCAAGACGTATGACGGCAGCGGGCGGCTGGCACATTCGGTGGAGTATTCTGGGACTGTGAACGCACCGGGAACCGAGATCGCGGGCTTGTGGCGGCTGGCCGGCTATTCCGGCCGCTTCTCCATGACTCGCGAGCAGTTCGATGCCGATGCGTTGATGGATGACGCATCGGCAAAGCTGGATGAACCTGTGACCGTCTGACCGGCGGTATGGCCGCTACCCTGCAGCCTTGGCCAAGCCCTTGGACAATTGCAGCGCGCCGTGCAGCCGCGCCTTGGGATCGGCCCAGACGCGGTTGACCACCAATTTGCTGTCGGGGCGTAGCCGCGCCACGCCATCGAGCTTGCCGACCCAGGCGAGCAGGCCGGGGACATTGGGCGGCGTATCGTCGAAGAAAGTGACCAGTGCGCCCTTGGGGCCGACATCCATCTTGGCGACGCACGCCTTCTTGGCGTTGAGCTTGATCTCGATGATGCGGATGAGATTCTCGGTCGGATCGGGGAGCTTGCCGAACCGGTCGATGACTTCGGCCGCAAACGCTTCGAGCTGGTTCTGGTCCTCGAGATCGTTGAGGCGGCGGTACAGCCCCATGCGCAGATCGAGGTCGGGCACATAATCCTCCGGGATGAGGATCGGCGCATCGATGGTGATCTGCGGGCTGAAATCCTTGGGGCGCAGGCGTTGGCCACCGGCCTTGGCGTCCATGATCGCCTCTTCCAGCATCGACTGGTAGAGTTCGTAGCCGACTTCCTTGATATGGCCCGATTGTTCGTCGCCGAGCAGATTGCCCGCGCCGCGCTGATCGAGATCGTGGCTGGCGAGCTGGAAGCCCGCGCCGAGCGTATCGAGGTCGCTCAGCACCTTGAGCCGCTTTTCGGCGGTCCCGCTCAGCGTGCGGTTTTCGGGGGTGGTGAGATAGGCATAAGCGCGCGTCTTGGCGCGCCCGACGCGCCCGCGAAGCTGATAGAGCTGGGCGAGGCCGAAGCGATCGGCGCGGTGGATGATCATCGTGTTGGCGCTGGGAATATCCAGCCCGCTTTCGACGATGGTGGTCGAGATCAGCACCTCGAACTTCTTGTCGTAAAAGGCCGACATACGCTCTTCGACTTCGGTCGGTGCCATCTGGCCGTGCGCGACGACGTAGCGCACCTCGGGCACGGACTCGCGCATGAACGCCTCGATATCGGGCAGATCGGCGATGCGGGGGGTGACGAAGAAGCTCTGGCCGCCGCGATAATGCTCGCGCAGCAACGCCTCGCGCAGCACCACCGGGTCCCACGGCATGATATAGGTGCGCACTGCCAGGCGGTCGACCGGCGGGGTCTGTATGACGGACAGTTCGCGCAAGCCCGACATCGCCATTTGCAGTGTGCGCGGGATGGGGGTGGCGGTGAGGGTGAGGACATGGACGTCGTTCTTGAGCGCCTTCAACCGTTCCTTGTGGGTGACGCCGAACCGCTGCTCCTCATCGACCACGACGAGGCCGAGGCGCTTAAACTCGATGCCCTTGGCGAGGATCGCGTGGGTGCCGACCACCACGTCGATCGTGCCGTCGGCGAGGCCCTCTTTGGTCGCTTTGGCCTCGGCACCGGGCACGAGGCGGCTGAGGCGGCCAACGTTCAGCGGGAAGCCCTCGAAACGCGCGGTGAAATTGTTGAAATGCTGGCGCGCGAGCAAGGTGGTCGGGCACACCACCGCGACCTGCAGCCCGGCCATCGCAGCGGCGAAGGCACCGCGCAGCGCGACTTCGGTTTTGCCGAAGCCGACATCGCCGACGACGAGCCGGTCCATCGGCGTACCCTTGCCGAGATCGCCCATCACATCCTCGATCGCGCGATCCTGATCGTCGGTTTCCTCATAGGGGAAGCGATCGACAAAGGCGGCATAGCTGCTGTCGCGATCGATCGTTTCGGCGGGGCGCAGCGCGCGTTCGGCGGCGGTGGCGATGAGTTCGCCCGCGATTTCGCGGATGCGCTCCTTCATCCGGGATTTGCGGCGCTGCCACGCCTCGCCGCCGAGTTTGTCGAGGCTCGCGCCTTCGCTGTCCGAGCCGTAGCGGCTCAGCACTTCGAGATTTTCGACGGGTACGAACAATTTGTCGCCGCCGGCATAGGTCAGCGCGACGCAATCGTGTGGGGCCTGGCCGACGGGGATCGAGGTCAGCCCCTCATAGCGGCCGATGCCGTGATCGGCATGGACGACGAGATCGCCCGGCGTGAGCATCGCCAGTTCGGCGAGGAAGGCATCTGCCGATTTCTTGCGCTTGTTGCGGCGCACGAGGCGGTCGCCGAGCATGTCCTGCTCGGTGAGCAGCGCGACCTGCGGGCTGTTGAAGCCGTGGTCGAGGGGGAGGATGATAAGGGCGACGGTCGCGCCTTGGCCTCCCCTCCCTGGAAGGGAGGGGCTGGGGGTGGGTTGGCCCGTAGGGGAGGTGGTGCCCGTTTCAGAGCGACCCACCCCCGACCCCTCCCTTCCAGGGAGGGGAGAAGCAGGAGTAGAAGCGCCCAGCGCTTCCTGCCAGGTATCGACCAGCTTGAGGTTGGTCGCGCCATGATCGCGCAGCAGCCCGGCCAGACGCTCGCGCGCACCGGTCGAATAGCTCGCCAGCACCGCCTTGCGCCCGTCGCGTGCCAACCCGCGCAAATGGTGGACGACGGCTTCATAGACGTTCGCGCCATTGGCGCGTTCGGCACCGAAATCGCGCGGGCCGTCCACGCCGAAATCGATCACGGTCGCGCTTTCCGGTTCGTGGAAGGCGGTGATGCGGTGCGCGGGGGCCTGGTCGAGCCGCTCGGCAAAGTCCTTGGCGGTCAGATACAGGCTGTCGACGGGGAGCGGGCGATAGCTGCCGGGATCGCTCGACTGCGCCTTCACGCGGTTGGCGTGATAATCGGTGATCGCTTCGAAGCGTTGTTCTGCGGCTGCGACCGATCCGGCATCGCGCAGGATCACCGCGCCATCGCCCAGATGATCGAACAGCGTGGCGAGCTTGTCCTCGAACAGCGGGAGCCAATGCTCCATCCCCGCCAGGCGCCGCCCGTCGCTGATCGCCTGATAGAGCGGGTCGCCGGTCGCGGTTGCGCCGAAGCGCTCGCGATAGCGCGCGCGGAAGCGCTTGACGCTGTCCTCGTCGATCAGCGTTTCGGAGGCGGGGAGCAGCACGAAGCCGTCGACGCGCCCGGTGGTGCGCTGATCGGCGGGATCGAAGGTGCGGACGCTTTCGATTTCGTCGCCGAAGAAATCGAGCCGCAGCGCCTGGTCCTCACCACTCGGGAACAGATCGACCAGGCCGCCGCGCACGGCAAATTCGCCTGCATCGGCAACGGTTTCGACGCGGACATAGCCATTGGCCTGCAAGAGCGCGGCAAGCCGGTCGCGCCCGATCCGCTCCTTGGGCGCAAGTCGCGCGACCAATTGGCGGATGCGGAATGGCGTCAGCGTGCGCTGCGCCACCGCATTGACGGTGGTGAGCAGCAATTGCGGCCCCTTGGGCGGTTGTTGCAGGCGGTAGAGCGTCGCCATGCGCTCTGCCATGACGCGCAGGGTCGGTGAGGCGCGGTCATAGGGCAGGCAGTCCCACGCCGGGAAGGTCAGGACTTCGAGATCGGGCGCGAACGTCGGCGCGGTCGCCGCGATCGCGCGCATCGCCGCTTCGTCCGGCGCGACGAACACCGCGCGGGTTTTGGCGGCACGGGCGAGATCGGCGAGCAGCCACGGCTCGAACCCGGTGGGCACGCCCGCGAGCGTGAGCGGGGTTTTGGCGGTGAGGATGTGCGACAGGTTGGGCATTCTTCTGACTTTCTCCCTCTCCCCGCTTGCGGGGAGAGGGTGGGGGAGAGGGGGAGTATCAGGAACTGCCGTCCGCGTGACTGCCCCTCTCCCGCGCTTCGCTGCGCTCGCTTGCCCTCTCCCCGCGAGCGGGGAGAGGGAGATAGCTACTCCGCGATCGGCACGTAGTTCAGCGCTTTCAGCGCATCGACGATCGAGCCTTGATAGCGCGGCGGGCAGGCTTCGGTTCCGATCGCCCAGGCCATGATGTCGACATCCTGTTCCTCCAGCAATTCCTCGAACAGCGTGATCTCGGCGTCGTTCCATCCGTCCGAGCGCGCGTCGAAAAAGCCGCCGATCAGCAGATCGGCTTCCTTGGTGCCACGGTGCCAACTGCGGAAGCGCAGGCGTTTGAGGCGGGTTTCGCGGTCCATGGGCGTCCAACGCAGATTGCCCGACGACCATCGGCAGCATGTGCTGGCGGTGGTGGCCGGGTGGGGGTAAGAGCACCCCAGATAGTCATGCGGCCCGATATCCTCAATCCATTGTTCGCCGAAGTCACGGCGCTGAAGGGCATTGGCCCTGGTCTGGCCAAGCCGCTCGACCGGCTCGGGCTGTCGCGCGTGGTGGATGTCGCCTTTCATTTGCCGACCGGTTGGGTGGATCGGCTGGCGCGTGAGGAGCTCGACATGGCCGATGCCGGGCGCACGATTGCGATCACGCTGACCGCACAATCTTATCGCTCGAGCGCCGGGCGCGGGCCGACGCGGGTGCAGGCGACCGATGCGCGCGGCAATTATGTCAGCCTGGTGTATTTCGGCGGGCATTCGGGCTGGGCGAAGAAGCTGGCACCGATCGGCGAGCCGCGCCGCGTGTCGGGGCGACTGGAGCAGTATGGCCAGGAATTGCAGATCGTGCATCCCGACTATGTACTGCCGCTGGAGGAAGCCGAGGACACGCCCGAGCGCGAGGCGATCTATCCGCTGTCGGAGGGGATCACCTCCAAGCGGATGGGGCATTTGGCGGCACAAGCGATCGAGCGCGCGCCCGATCTGGCGGAATGGATCGAACCGGGCTTGCTGGCCAAGCACGATTGGCCCGGCTGGCGCGCGGCATTGGCGCGCCTTCATGCCGACCCGTCCGACACCGTTGCGCGCACGCGGCTGGCCTATGACGAGGTGTTCGCCAACCAGCTTGCGCTGATGCTGGTGCGGCAATCGTCGCGGGCCAGGCGGGGACGGGCGCTGGTCGGGACGGGCAAGCTGCGCGAGGCGCTGCGCTTGCCCTATGTGCTGACCGGCGCGCAGGCGCGGACGGTGCGCGAGATCGAGGGCGATCTGGCGCAGGCGCAGCCGATGCTGCGGCTGCTGCAAGGCGATGTCGGCGCGGGCAAGACGCTGGTGGCGACGCTGGCGATGCTGACGGCGGTGGAAGCGGGCGCGCAGGCGGCGCTGCTCGCGCCGACGGAGATCCTCGCGCGGCAGCATTATGAGTCGCTGCGGCGGATGCTGGCGGGCTTGCCGGTCGAGGTTGCGGTGCTGACCGGGCGCGACAAGGGGCGCGTGCGCGAGGCGACGCTGATGGGGCTGGCGGCGGGCACGATCGACATCCTGATCGGCACGCACGCGATCTTCCAGGAAGCGGTGTCCTATAAGGATCTCGGGCTGGTGGTGGTCGATGAGCAGCACCGCTTTGGCGTCGCGCAGCGCATGATGTTGCAGGCCAAGGCCAAGGCCGCGCCGCATTTGCTGGCGATGACGGCGACGCCGATCCCGCGCACGCTGACGCTGGCCCATTATGGTGAGATGGACGTCAGCCAGCTCGACGAGATGCCGCCGGGGCGCCAGCCGATCGAGACGCGCGTGATTTCCGAAGACCGGCTGAGCGATGTGGTCGATGCGCTCGGGCGGCATCTGTCGGATGCGGGGCAAGCTTATTGGGTGTGCCCGTTGGTCGAGGAGAGCGAGAAGAGCGATCTCGCAGCGGCGGAAGCGCGCGCCGAGACGTTGCGTGCCCGCTTTGGCGACCGTGTCGGGCTGGTCCATGGCAAGATGAAACCCGCCGAAAAGGATGCGGTGATGGCGGCCTTTGCCAGCGGGCAGTTGGGCGTGCTGGTGGCGACGACGGTGATCGAGGTCGGGGTCGACGTGCCCAATGCGACGCTGATCGTGATCGAACATGCCGACCGCTTTGGCCTTGCGCAATTGCATCAGTTGCGCGGGCGCGTCGGGCGTGGGTCGGGCAAGTCGAACTGCCTGTTGATCCGTGGCGCGGCGCTGAGCGAAACCTCGCGCGCGCGCCTCGCCCTGATGCGCGAAACCAATGACGGGTTCCGCATCGCCGAGGAAGATCTGCGGTTGCGGGGGGCAGGCGAATTGCTCGGCACCAAGCAATCGGGCGAGGCGGGTTTCCGCCTCGCGACGCCCGACATGCTGACCACCTTGCTGCCGATTGCCACCGATGATGCCCGCCTGCTGATCGACCGCGACGGTGGCTTGGATGGCGCACGCGGCCAGGCGGCGCGGACAGCGCTCTACCTGTTCGAGCGCGAAGCGGGCGTGGCGTTGTTGCGATCGGGGTAAGGCGCGCTAGCGTCGATTTCTCTTAAACCGGATCACCCAAATTCCGTTCGGGCTGAGCCTGTCGAAGCCCCCTCGCCAAACGCGAGCAGATTTCTTGGGCACGGCCCTTCGACAGGCTCAGGGCGAACGGGTTGAGCTATTTACCCCGCACCATCACCGCCAGCACCTCATAATAATCCGCAAGGTCGATCGGTTGATCCAGCTCGCATCCGATCCGCCCGCCCAGCGACCAGCGGATTTCCGCGACCACGACGCCGACCACCGGCAACGTCACGCGTAACCGCTCCCCTTCGCCATAGGGAATCTCGGCGCGCGCCATCAGGCCGAGCGCCGACAGATTCACGATCAGCAACGACACCTGTTGTGCGTCCGGACCATAAGCCCGGGCGCGATAATGTACTTCGTCGCGGGCCAGGGCGCGCTTGTCCGCGACCTGTCCTGCCAGTGCCTTCGCCATTGCCAAACCCCTCTAATGGGCCGGGTAAAAATACGACAAAGGATGTAAAACAGGTCGCAACGAAGCCGCTTAACGTCTGCTAACCGTTATATTTTTTTGAGGTTCTATCGAGATTTACGCACGGACCAAAAGGCCGTGATGCTTCTTACCTGCGGCAATGCGCACCGGCTCGTCGCCAACCTCGATCATCAGCGTTTCATCGCTCACCTTCTCCGCGCCCACGCGCGCGCCGCCGCCTTTGATCAGCCGCTTCGCCTCGCCCTTCGATGCCGCGAAGCCAAGGCCAATCAACGCATCGACAATGCCGATCGGGCCGACGACGGCGAAGGTCGGCAGCGCGCCGCCCGCGCCCCCTTCTTCAAAGGTGCGCCGCGCAGTTTCGGCGGCTTCGGCTGCGGCGGCTTCGCCCCGGCACATCGCGGTCGCGGCATTGGCGAGCACGATTTTGGCAGCGTTGATTTCGGCACCTTCCAGGGCTTCGAGACGCGCAATCTCCTCGAGCGGCAGATCGGTGAACAGCCGCAGGAAGCGCCCGACATCGCGGTCATCGGTATTCCGCCAGAATTGCCAGTAATCGTAATGCGGCAACTGGTCTTCATGCAGCCACACCGCGCCCGACATCGTCTTGCCCATCTTCCCGCCATCGGCGGTGGTGATGAGCGGGGTGGTGATGCCGTAGACCTCGGTTCCGTCCATGCGGCGCGACAGTTCGATGCCGTTGACGATATTGCCCCATTGATCCGACCCGCCCATTTGCAGGCGGCAGCCAGCGCGGCGCGACAGTTCCAGGAAGTCATAAGCCTGGAGGATCATATAGTTGAATTCGAGGAAGGACAGCGACTGTTCGCGATCGAGCCGCAGCTTGACCGAATCGAAGCTGAGCATCCGGTTGACCGAAAAATGCTGGCCGACATCGCGCAGGAACGGGATGTATTCCAGCCTGTCGAGCCACTCGGCGTTATCGAGCATGATGGCGTCGGTCGGGCCGTCGCCGAACACCAGAAAGCGTTCGAAGATGCGTCGGATCGAGGCGACGTTGGTGGCGATGCCATCATGGTCGAGCAGCTTGCGTGCTTCATCCTTGAAGCTCGGATCGCCGATCTTGCCGGTGCCGCCGCCCATCAGCACGATCGGCTTGTGGCCGCTTTGCTGGAGGCGGCGCAGCAGCATGATCTGGACGAGGCTGCCGACGTGGAGCGACGGCGCGGTCGGATCGAAGCCGATATAGCCGGGCACCGTCTGCGTGTTCGCCAGCGCATCGAGCGCGGCGGCGTCCGTCGTCTGGTGGATATAGCCACGCTCGGACAGCAGGCGGAGGAGGGCGGAGGTGTGCTCGGTCATTCCAGGCGAATAGCGGATTTTTCTTCGAATTAAATCCCCGGCAATTGCCGCTGCGGATCGACCGGGGTGCGGCCCTTGCGCATCTCGAAATGGAGTTCGGGGCGATCGGCCAATCCCGAATCCCCCGACAGCGCGATCGTCTGCCCGCGCCGCACCGATTGGCCGCGCTGGACGAGCAGCTGGCTGGCATGGCCGTACACCGTCGTCCAGCTATCGCCGTGCTTCACGATGACGAGGCCGCCCAGCGTCGGGATGCCGCTGCCGGCATAGGCCACCACACCATCGGCGGCGGCGAGAATCGGGGTGCCGATCGGCACCGCGATCTTGATGCCGTTATATTTTTCGCCCGATGCACCGGGGCCGAAATGGGCGACGATGCGCCCCCGCACCGGCCAGGCGAAGCCACCGCTCAGTCGGGTCGGTTCGGCAACCGCTTGCGTGGGTGCCAGCACGCGCCGCGACGAAGGCGACGGGCGGACCGGTCGCTCGTTTGCCGCCAGAGCGGGCTCGCTGCCGGTGACGATATCATCGATGTCGAGCCGGAACGCGGCGGCGCGCTCGGCCGCGGTGCTCCCGCTTGCCGTGCCGGGGATGAGAATGCGCATACCGACCCGCAGCGTATAGGGCTCGTTCAACTCGTTCGCGCTGACGATGCGCGACCAATCCACGCCGTAAGCGCGCGCGATCGCAATCCCGGTCTGCCCGGCGCGGACCTGATGATAGCGCCCGCCGGGGATGTCGAGCCGCTGTCCCGGCCGGATGACGAAGGGTGCGGCCAGGCCATTTGCCCGCGCGATCGCCTCGGAACCGGCACCCGTGCGATCCCCAACGGCGCGCAACGTGTCACCGGGGCGGACGATATAGCTTGTCGCCGAAACGGTCTCGGCATCAGCCGTTACCGGTCGCGCCTGCCAGGCGGGCG